>SMER01000208.1_pt1 | contig 12066 bp, 6 predicted proteins | sample 2456411 | NCBI WGS metagenome assembly SMER01 (sample SAMN10132597, study PRJNA489261) | soil metagenome | isolation source: day1 antibiotic-silt loam soil ammended with raw manure from dairy cow... | place: USA | collected 2015-05-01 | reverse complement strand
CACGCGCTAAATCGTGTGATTAACTATTTATGTTTGATTTATAACAACCTCTGTCATCGCGGTAGTAGCAGTCAGCTATCAGCTATCAGCAGTGTCCAAAAACACACCTGTCATCCCGACACGAAGTGAGGGATCTGTATAAAGAGCCAGGTGGTTATTGAACCATGGCCGACACGCAGTTCGGCCACTACAATAGTGCACGGAGATGGGGATACCTCTATGCGTTGGAAACGCAAAACCAAAACCCCCTCGTTAAAAACGAAGGGGAGTGAGTATCAGCCAGTTGTAAAAACATGTCATTGGTACACGGCTCGATGAAATAGTGCGAAAATTCATGGGACAAAAAGTGAGGGATCTACATGAAAAGTAACTACTATTAATCAGATACTTCACTTCGTTCAGTATGACAATAAACATTGAACGGGATACTTCACTTCGTTCAATATGACAGGGTGGGTTCAGTGCGAGCGGGTAGAAAAAAAGCCACCTTAATTAAAAAAGTGGCTTTTAAATATTATATAGTCAATAAATAGTTGACCTGTTTACTCTACAATCGTTACCCATCCATGCACATCTGGCTCATCGCCATACTGTATTGCACGCAATTTGTCGTAAAGTTTTTTAGAGATGGGTCCAGGCGTTCCATCTTTACAAAATTGGTAAGTTTTTTCGGCATCCAAGTCGTCTATTCTTAAAATAGGACTGATTACGGCAGCCGTTCCACAAGCACCAGCCTCTTCAAACGTAGCCAATTCCTCAACCGGAACAGGACGACGCTCCACTTTCATTCCCATATCTTCGGCCAATTGAATCAAACTCTTGTTGGTGATAGAGGGAAGAATTGAAGGCGATTTTGGTGTGATGTATGTATTGTCTTTAATACCGAAGAAATTGGCAGGCCCACACTCGTCAATATATTTTTTCTCTTTAGCATCCAGGTAAACTACAGCAGAATAACCCAATCTGGCAGCTTTCACCCCCGATTGCATGCTTGCAGCATAGTTACCACCCACTTTGTAGGTTCCTGTTCCAAGCGGTGCAGCTCTGTCATACTCGCGCATAATGGCCATAGGAGTAGGTTTGAAACCCTCTTTGAAATAAGGACCTACAGGCGTAACAAACACCAAGAATGTGTATTCTTCAGCAGGTTTCACACCCACTTGGGCACTTGTTCCGAAAAGCAAAGGACGAATATAGAGCGATGCTCCACTTTCATAGGGAGGCACAAAACGTTCGTTCTCTTTGATTACTTTAAAGATACACGCTTCGAATAGCTCCACGGGAAGTTCGGCCATCATAATGCCCTGACAAGATCTTTGTAGGCGAAGTGCATTCTCGCGCATTCTGAATACGCGAATTTTGTTATCTTTACCTCTAAAGGCCTTCATGCCCTCAAAAGCCTCTTGTCCGTAGTGCAAACAAGTAGCTGCCATGTGAATGTTTAGAAACTCAGAAGTTTCTACTTCGGGTGTGCTCCACTGCCCGTTACGATAATGAGTACGAACGTTTGCGTCGGTTTTCATATAACCGAACGATAGGTCTGACCAGTTAATTGCATCCATGTTTTAAAAGTTTTTTGATTAGATATTCATAATAGATTAGATTTGTCAACTACAAATATAAGATTAATTTATCGAATTGTGATTTATTTACAACTTAAATAGCTAATTTCGTAACCCCAAAATGATTGATAAAGCAACTATAGACCGTATTCAAGACACTGCACAGATTGTAGAGGTGGTGTCCGATTTTGTTACTCTCAAAAAAAGAGGAGTCAACTATGTGGGTTTGTGCCCATTTCACGACGACAGAACACCCTCTTTTTCTGTCTCTCCCTCCAAGAATATTTGCAAATGTTTTTCGTGTGGCGAAGGCGGCACGGCTATTCATTTTATAATGAAGCACGAACAACTGTCGTATTACGAAGCCCTCAAATATCTGGCCAAGAAATACAACATCGAGGTGAGAGAGAGAGAACAAACCGATGAAGAGAAAGTATTGGAGAGCGAACGCGAAAGCATGTTCATCATCAACGACTTTGCACGCACTTATTTTCACAACCTGCTCTACACCCACCCCGAAGGCAAAAGCGTTGGCCACGCCTATTTCAAAGAACGGGGCTATAGAGACGACATCATCAAGAAGTTCGAATTGGGCTACGCCCTCGAACAAAACAATGCATTTTCGGCCGAAGCCATGCGTTTGGGCTACAAAAAAGAGTTGCTGCTCAAAACAGGTCTCGTTGCAGGGGGCGAAAATCACGGGCCCATCTATGACCGCTTTCGTGGACGTGTCATATTTCCTGTACACACCCTATCGGGCAAGGTGGTTGCATTTGGTGGTCGCATACTGCGCAAAGCCGACAAATTGGCCAAATATGTAAACTCCCCCGAAAGCGAAATATACTCCAAGAGCAGAGAGCTTTACGGCCTTTACTTTGCAAAAAGAGCCATTGTGAAAGAAGACCGCTGCTTTATGGTAGAGGGTTACACCGATGTGCTCTCTATGCACCAAGCCGGAATAGAGAATGTGGTATCCTCATCGGGCACAGCACTCACCACCGGCCAAATAAGACTCATTCGCCGTTTCACCCAAAACATGACCGTGCTCTATGATGGCGATGCGGCAGGAATATCGGCAGCACTAAGAGGAATAGACTTGTTGTTGGAAGAAGGCCTCAACGTGAAGGTGGTGCTTTTGCCAAAAGGCGAAGACCCCGACTCGTTTGCTCGCAAACAAAATGCAGAGAGCTTCAATAAATTTATTGCAGACAATGAGGTCGATTTCATTCGCTTCAAAGCACAGCTACTCCTCAGCGAAACCAAAAACGACCCCGTGAAGAGGGCCGGACTCATCTCCAATATTGTAGAGAGCATAGCCCTTATCCCCGATAGTATAAAACGATCGGTGTATGTAAAAGACAGCGCCAGCCTATTGGATATCAACGAGAAAATATTGATTCAAGCAGTAAATAAAATACAACTGCGAAAATACGACCAAAGAAGTCGTCCCTCACAAACAAGATCTGACAGACCATCTGATAGAGGAGCACAACCATCCAATGCTGCAGCCTCATCACCACAAACACCTTCTCACAAAGAGATGCAAGTGGGCATGTCGCGCAAAAAATTGCGTATTGATACTATTGAGCGAGAAATTATCCGCTATATAGTGCGCTATGGTATGACCATGATTTTTCAGCGCTTCGAAAAACAAAAGCAAATAAAAGATAAACAATCTGTAGAAATAGATGTTTTGGTGGAGGAAGGAAGTACAGTGATAGAGTTTGTACATTTCGATTTGGAGCGCGACAACATAGAGATAACCAATCCGTTGTATGCTCAAATCTTTGAAGAGGCATACAGAGAGTCAGCCAACGAGGACTTTCAACCTGCAAGATACTTCATGTCACATGCAGACGAACATATAAGCAAATTGGCCACCGAAATGCTGAGCGACAGATATCAATTGAGTAAAATTCATGCCAAAGCATTGGGCGAAGAGCACAACGATGAAAACTCGAAACTGTTGGAGCAAAACTCTCTGGAAGAGCTGATTCCACGCACTACCACTGAGTTGAAAAATGCATATATCATGCAACAAATAGCAGTGGTGATGAAAAAAATTAAAGAAGCTCAAAAGAACGATGACTTTGAGACAACAATGAAACTATTGCAAGAGAAACAGAAACTGGAAGAGATCAAAAAAATATTGGCCAAGATGCTTGGTGAGCAAGTAATTCTGAAATATTAAACAAAACGACAAATAAAAAAAATACAATTAGCAAGTAATACTGGTGAGATACAATACAACCTTACTAATAAATTTACTGCTATTTTATAAAAACCCCCTAACAACTATACTATATGCATTATGTTGAGACTAAAGATGTGGTGAAACAATTTTCGCAACACCTTGCACTAAACAAAGTAAGTATTCGGGTGCCAGAGGGTGCCGTTTTTGGTCTGCTTGGACCAAATGGTGCAGGCAAAACCACACTCATACGCATCATCACGCGTATCACAGCGCCCGATAGTGGCGAGGTATTGCTCAATGGCAGTCCGCTACAGAGAGATGATATCTACAAAATAGGATACCTACCCGAAGAGCGCGGTCTCTACAAAAAGATGAAGGTGGGCGAACAGGCCATGTATTTGGCCCGTCTCAAAGGAATGTCGCGCGACCAAGCGCACAAAGAGATTGTAAAATGGTTCAACAAGTTCGAAATAATGGGATGGTACAATCGCAAAGTAGAAGAACTATCGAAGGGAATGCAACAAAAAGTGCAGTTTATATCCACCATCATTCACAATCCCGACCTATTGATATTTGACGAACCCTTTAGCGGATTCGACCCCGTGAATGCAGAGCTGATAAAGCAAGAGATGCTGAAACTCAAAGCCGAAGGCAAAACCATTATTCTCTCCACCCACAATATGGAGTCGGTGGAAGCTCTGTGCGACGAGATTGCTCTTATCAACAAATCGGAAGTGGTGTTGCAAGGCAGTGTGTACAATCTGCGCAATCAGCACAAAAAAGATATCTACAAATTCAGATTGCTCACCCATGAATTCGACAACGAAGAGTTGCAGTTGGATATATTGACCAACGACCGTTACAACGAATTTACCGATATACGGGTGAGAAAACCATTAGACATGGATCATTCTCAACTCATAAAACTAATGCTGGACAAATACAAAATAGCATCGTTTGAAGAAGAGCTACCCACTATGAATGAAGTATTTATTGAAACCGTAACCAAGTAAAACAACCCCCCTACACCTATGAACGCATTAAAAATAATCATAGCACGCGAATATATATCACGCGTCACCAAGAAATCTTTCATTCTGCTCACCATTTTCATGCCGTTCCTTTTCGCGGCGTTGGTGTTTGTGCCCTATTGGCTATCAACTATAAAAGATTCGGGCATTCGCAAGATTATCGTTATTGACGAGTCGGGCCTCTATGCATCAGAATTTGAAAGCACGCCCTATTACGAATACGAAATATTGGGCATTGGCGAAGGCGATGCTACCGATCAAAAGTCGCGCATTGGCAAAGACGTCTATGCCATTCTGCAAATAACGGGCGATCTGAACAAGAATCCAAAGGCAGTGAGCCTATTGTCTGAGAAGCAAGCCCCCATGGACCTGCTGCTCTCAATAGAAAGGAGACTATCCGACAAAGTGACCGAACAAAAATTGGAGATACTCTCGCATGCCGACAATGTGGACAATAAAACAATTGCCCAAGTAAGAGATATTGTAGAGTCCAGCAACAACATATCGCTCTCTACCATGCGATGGGGCGACGATGGCACCATTTCAGAAACATCCACCGTAGTAGCCTCCATTGTGGGCGGCGGCTTCACCATCCTCATCTATATGTTCATCATGATATACGGCGGCATGGTGATGCAAGCCGTGATGGAAGAGAAACGCAGCCGCATTGTAGAAGTAATGATTTCGTCCGTCAAACCCGTTTACATGCTCATTGGTAAAATAGTAGGCATTGGTTTGGTAGGCATCACACAGTTGGTGTTTTGGGGCGTAATGCTTGCCTTGCTCTTTACCGGAGCCTCATTCTTCCTCACCAATCCAGAGCAAGCCTCAGAAATGGCAGCAGCAAGTGGCCAAATGGGTGGCGTGGCAGGCATGGACATAGAGGGAGCATTGTCCTCCATCATGTCTGTCAATTGGTTTGAGATTATCTTCTTCTTCCTCATCTATTTCATTGGAGGCTTCGTCATGTTTGCATCCATATTTGCCACCATTGGCGCAGCGGTTGACAACGAAGAAGACACGCAACAATTCATGACCCCCATCACCATTATCATGCTCTTCTCGTTCTATGCAGGTTTTTATAGCATCAACAATCCCGATGGCCCATTGGCCTTTTGGGGATCGCTCATTCCCATCACCTCGCCCATTGTCATGATGGTGCGTTTGCCCTTTGGCGTTCCGTTGTGGGAAAAACTACTTTCGGTGGTGTTGCTCTATGGTTCGTTTATCCTCACCTCCATCATGGCTGCAAAGATCTACAGAGTGGGCATCCTGATGTATGGCAAGAAACCTACCATCAAGGAGCTTGTAAAGTGGATGAAGTATAAGTAGGAAAGGGTTTTATTAATCTGACAACCATTTGCTCACCCATCTAATCAAATGGTTAGATTCATCCATGGCGCACACACAGGTGCGCCACTGCAATGGGCATCATGGGAGGGGGTGAAATGGCCGACACGCAGGTCGGCCATTACAATTTACCATTGCGTCTGGGTTGAGGGTGAATGTAATCTTTGGATAATCGTTCCTACCCCTCGTTTGCAACGAGGGTTGAGTGGTCAATTGTTTGTAACAATTAATTCGCCCATATTCCTGCAACATTAAAACAATTGCAAGCAAAGAAACAAATGCTCTCGCAAAGACGCAGAGACGCAAAGTAAGAAATGGGTAAAGTGGGAATAGTATAATCTTTGTATAATCTTTATGTAATCTCAATATAATCTTTATGTAATCTCTTTCTAATCGATTCCTAACCATTTCCTCACCAATTTAATTAAATGGTTAGATTCATCCATGGTGCACACACAGATGAGCCATTTGAAATGATGCCAATCTTTTCTATAAGTAAGCTTGACAAACATCTTTAGAGATACATTTATATTAGTAATTAAGAACACTGATTCCATTCATTACTTCACAGTTTTAGCCAATCATAAATATACTGAATATCAGCTATGTAGCCTTTTTTTTATTATTAAACCATGTTGTGTAAACTACTGATTTATAATTGATTAAATGGCATTATACCGAACTGTTGCCAGTTACAAACGCATAAAAATGGTAGAAAGATATATTCTTCAAAATTTAAGATTGTATGGATATACAAAGACTCCACATATCCTATTTCCCTTCCTCTTTTGTGTTCTTCAATTTATCTTCTAATGCTTAGTTTCTTCATGCTTTTTCTACTGCATTTGTAGTACAGTCTCTCATGCTATAAGCATGGTTTCAAATCAATACTTTTTATATCCCTTTGTAAAACAATTCCTTTTTATATGTGTTGAAAATAATCAATGTGAAAGATCTTCGTTTGAAAATAGCTGATATATAGATAATTTTTTTAATAAAAAAAAATACTTTTGCTGCTATCAACAATGTTTTAGATACAATTATTCGACTAACCTTCCTCTTTTACCTTTTGCGATATTTCAACATACAATTTTGATATAGAAATGGAAAGCATATGAATTAATAGGTGCTCAGAATAGAGAGAATAGAGTGTAATTAATAATATCTTTAAACAAGCTCGCCGACATGAAGAAGAGAAAAGTAATCATTAACTAATCAAAAACCCCCTCATCATGAATGAAATATTTAGGTTCGTATTATTGCGTTCACCGCAAATAAAAAAGGAAAGTGATTCAAAAATTGTCCCAGACTCTAGTAGTTTTATCACAGAGTTAGAAAGAGCGAGAAAAGGGAGTGGTAATATAAAACCAAGAGAGGCTGTAATTGGAGTTGCAGAAAAGTTTCTTAAAGAAAAGGATTTAAAACTCAATTTTGAGGATAAATATTTAGAGTTATTTACTCTAGTAGAATCAATGGGTGAAACTAATGCACTGGATAAGATTGATGAAAGCATTTCTGAAATATTTGATAAAACATCAGCAAAAGTAATTATTGAAAAAGGTTTTATGGAAGACGAAGAGAGTTTGATTGACTTTATTCATGCTTTAAAAATCACTAATAAAAAAGGGGACTACAATCTTAAAGAAATGGTGGAGAGCTTAAAAACTATTGAGCTAATAAAAAATGTTGCTTCCTCCACATCCCAGACAAGCGAAAGAGCTCTTACTCAAAAAGATATAATGAGTAAATTTAATTCTTCCATTGAGCTTTCATCAAAGGTGTTTCCTTTACCAGCTCCTCTCGAGGGTTATAAGATAAAAGAAGAAGAAGAAGTGATAGAATCTGAAAACTCGAAAAAACTTAAAGAATTATCTTCCAGAGCAGAATTGCTTGAAAAGTCTATTGAACACTTAATGCAGTTTCAAGGTGACGATTTCAAGGAAATTGAAATTAAAGTGCCTAAAGTGCAGATACTAAAAGAAACTGCTATTAAAAGTAATATTGGAAAACTCGAAAAATCAATTCAATCATTTTTATCTAGTCAACATCAAACTTTAGAAGGGAGTACAGATAAAGAGCTTGAAAAGATTAAGGATCTTCTAAAAGATGCAAAAATTGAAGAAAGTTTTACTTCGGACAATGAAGTTGACATGACAACACAGTTAGTTCAACCGCTAGTTCTAAAAGACAACAGAATAAGTAATATTGATGGGCAAACAATAAAAGTAATAGATTCATATCATCTAGATTTAAAATCAGTCCCAGTTCCCGAAGTAGTATCAAAGCTTGAAAGTGAGCATCAGCTAGTTATGAAGCAATTAGCATTCTATCAACCTGAAGAGGTTTTGAAAGTTATAGCTGTGGGGAATCTAAGTTATCAGGTAGCCTCACTTCCTATAATACCATTTACATTTTTACCTCTTCAATATACACCAACCTTACCAGATTCGAAAGGAGAGATTAAAAGTGTAGGAATTGGTGATTTATTAGTAGTTAAAGAACAAATTAAAAAATATGAGTCAGGAGAAGTTGCTCATATTGAAAATGTGTTGGGTGGGGAATTTAAAGAACGTATCCATCGAAAACTAGATAGGAACGAAGATACTTATATTTTTGAAACAGAAAGTATTGTTGAAGAACAACAAGAATTATCTACTGCGGAGAGATTTGAATTGCGACAAGAAACTTCAAAAATAATTTCGGAGGAAGTTAGTAATAAGTCTGGTGCAGGTTTTTCAGTTTCTGCAGGTGTCAAGGGAGGAGTTGGTTACAGTTTTTATATTGACGGAAGTGTAAATTCTTATGTTGATAACGCTTCTCGTTCTTCTAATGAAGAAGCTACGAGAAAAGCTACAAGTTTTTCAAAAGATATAACAACGAAAGCTGCAAGTAGGATATCAGAAAGGAAAAGGAACGAGCAAGTTTCAACTATCATCAGGGAAGTAGAAGAAACTAATAAACACGGAATTGATAATAAGCAAGGAACGAATTTAAGTGGAGTCTATCAATGGGTGAATAAAGTGTATGAAGCTCAGGTTTACAATTATGGGAAACGAATGCTTTTCGATATAATGGTTCCTGAACCCTCTGCTTATTTAAGAAGTGCTGTAAATCAAAACACGCCCGAAGGCGTGGCCTTAAACCCACCTTTAAAATTTAATTTGCAACCTAATGAACTAACAGAAACAAATTTCTATTATTATGTTAAGCATTACAATGTTATTGGTGTGAAACCCCCTCCTGATCGTTATATCACCGTGTCTAAAACTTTTAATGGCAAAGCTGGTGACGAATCTGGCGGGAGTATGGTTCAATCGGCAGAGTTGCAGATTCCTAATGGATATAAGGCCATTAGTGGTTATGTGGTATTTACAGGAACACATTGGGTCAATCAGAAAGGTGTAGGGATAACTGATGTATTGGTCGGAAGAAAATTTATTACTACAGTAAAAAAAAATAGTGGTACTCATATTAATTTAGATGGCGAGGTTTCATCTATTCCAATAGCTATAGGTACTTTTAATCGGTCAACCTTTGCTGTAAATATTGAAATAAAATGTCAAATGACGGATAAACTATTAACTCAATGGAAGTTGGAAACATATGATGCAATCAAACAACAGTATTTATATTTAAAATCGGAATATGATGAACAATTGACTGCTGCTCAAATTCAAGCAGGTGTAAACATAAATGGCCGAAATCCTATTGAAAACAGAAAAATAGAAAGAACAGAAATTAAAAAGCAATGCTTATCAATTATCACTAACCAACACTACGACTTATTCAACTCTATAAACATTCATCCAGTTCCTCAAATGAATATACCAGAAGCAATTGCAGAAGGAAAATATATTCGCTTTTTTGAGCAAGCATTTGAATGGGAGCATATGATGTCAATTTATTATCCCTATTTCTGGAGTAGAAAAAACAAGTGGTTAGAAAGAGTTTTAATTGAAGATACAGATCCTTTGCATGCAGAATTTCTTAAAGCAGGGTCAGCCCGCGTTGTTGTTGCTGTTAGTCAGAACTTTGAAGCAGCAGTATCTCATTTCATGGAGACAGGACAAATTCCTGAGGATGAAGATTTGCTTGATGTGCAGAGTCCCCTTTATAAGCCAATTGTAGATGAAATAAAAGAAAGAAATAGTGCAACTGGTTTAGATATCTCACAAGGAGAGCCTTGGGATGTTATTCTACCAACGACTTTGGTGAAGTTAAGACCTGATGATTCTCTTCCAGTATGGGAAAAGGATCAGGATGGTACCTGGAGTCCTAAATCTTAATATGATGGGAAATGAAAAAGGATTTCTAAAACCTGAAGAAGTTAAATATTTAGCTTTTGAAGGAGGAGGAGGAAAGGGAAATGCATTTTTAGGTGCTGTAAAAGGACTTGAAGAAGAGGGCGTTTTGAAATATAAGAACGGAAGAATTTCAAGTTCAGTAAAAGGAATAGCTGGAGCATCAGCAGGAGCAATTACAGCATTATTTTTAGCATCTGGATATAGCTTTGAAAGTCTTAGAAAGGATATATTCTCTGTGAATTTCAATGACTTTTTTGACCCTCCAGTTGTAGGCGAAATAATTGTTGCAGGAAGTGGAAAAAGTAAAAGTACAGGAAAAACAAATACAGCATCAAAGTTGAATGATTTGTCAAAATATCTTCCTCTTTTGTCAAAAAAAGGTATATATGATAAGATAATAATGGAAGTGATGAAGATGCTACTTTCTGAACTTGATATCAAGAAAAAATCGTTTAAATTAAGTGACATAAAAGAATACCTTATTTGTTTACAGAATGATTTCGGTGTATTTTCAGGAGCAAACATTCATTCTTTTTTTAATCAAAAGGTAACTGAAGGCATCGCAAAGATTGATGCTAAAGTGGAAAAGAATCTTAATTATCTAGGGAAAAATAAATGGTGGACATTTAAGGAGCATTATGAGTATTTCAAGATAGATTTAAAGTTCACCGCTGTAAATATGCGAACTGAAAATCTCTATGTTCTTTCGAAGGACACAACTCCAAACTTGCCAGTTGCTACTGCTGCACGAATGTCTATGAGTTTACCATTTATTTTTAAACCAGTGATAATAAATAAACAATCTGAGGCTAGAGGGAAAATCAACTCTAAATTAAATGGTCTTTGGTTAGATGGTGGTCTTTTTAATAATACTCCGTTGAATTTATTTAATTCTGATAAGACAATACTTCTGCGTTTAGGTGAAAGAATGGAAAACCATCAATTTGACAGTCTTTTTGATTTCATAAAAACTTATTTAGCTATGGGAGCAATGGGAAGTGCGGGTTCTGGACAAATAAATGAGTTTACAGTAAGAGACTACTTAACTCAGGTAATAGAATTAAATATAGACGGAACGTCCTTGTTGAAATTTAACCTCGAAAAGCCAGTTCTTGATAAGTTGATAAAGATTAATTCAAAGAGAATTAAAGGATATTTTAGCCAACAATCAATTCCCTAAATAAGACACACTGATAATGTGTGAGATTGTTTAGTTTTTAGTAGTAAATCAGGGTGACCAAAAATCAATCTTAAAAGGGGGTCCTTTTTGATCAATAATTGAATAAATTGTAAATTGACTGTATTTAATTTGTCCGAATAATGTACTACAGGTCAATGTAGTGGCCGACCTATGTGTCGGCCATCTGTGATAAAACGATCTGTTTGTAGTGGCCGACCTGTGTGTCGGCCAATGCTGTAATTCACTATCCAAAATTATTTATTTCATTGGGATGTCATTCATTGTTCAATCCACCCTATATGTCTGTTGAATTACCGAAATGTGATTTTGGTTTTCAATTATCGATTGTACCCTGTTAATTCGACCATGGCGCACAGGTAATGGGAATGATTTCATGGGACAAACAGATGACTGTAATTATATCAATTTTGTTCCGTTATTCATA
>SMER01000227.1_pt1 | contig 12125 bp, 10 predicted proteins | sample 2456411 | NCBI WGS metagenome assembly SMER01 (sample SAMN10132597, study PRJNA489261) | soil metagenome | isolation source: day1 antibiotic-silt loam soil ammended with raw manure from dairy cow... | place: USA | collected 2015-05-01 | reverse complement strand
GACACTACCTAACTCATCGCAAGTAAAACATCTCACTTTCTCCAAGTCTCCCCCTCTCCAAGTCATAAATCACTCAACTATTCATAAACTTTCTTACAACTAAAAACCTACGCTCACAAAATCCCATTTTATCGCAAGTAACGCCAATAGCCCATAAAAGGCTATAACGCTCCAACCTAAAACTCAATTTATAACAACCTAGAAAACACCAACCTATAATTTATAGTCCGCATTTCCCAACACCCCTTTCACATCATAAACTATAGCATTGTCTTTCTTAAATGAATTCAACTCCAAATCTAAAAACGCATCATGAGCAACTGCTAAAACTATAGCATCATACAATGTCGGTTGCACACTATTTGTAATAGATTGAAGACTTATAACACCATATTCTTTTTCCACTTCTTCAGGATTGACCCACCCAAGGATCATAAATATCCACTTCCATGCCATAATCTACTAAACCATGGTACACATCAATAGCTCTTGTATTTCTGATATCTGGACAATTTTCTTTGAAAGTAATCCCTAACATCAAAACTTTTGCTGTATTTACATGAATGTCTTTCTTAATCATGGATTTTACCACCTGAGAAGCGACATAACCACCCATAGAGTCATTCAATCTTCTACCCGCCAAAATAATTTCTGGATGATAACCCACTTCCTGTGCTTTTTGAGCAATATAATATGGATCCACACCTATGCAATGTCCACCTACTAAACCAGGTTTGAACGGTAAGAAGTTCCATTTCGTAGCTGCTGCTTCTAAAACCGCAGCAGTATCTATTTCTAAAATATTGAAAATCTTGGCTAATTCATTGACAAAAGCAATATTGATATCTCTTTGTGCATTTTCAATCACTTTCGCTGCTTCTGCTACTTTAATAGTGGGTGCTAAATGCGTTCCCGCTGTAATCACTGACTTATATAAAGCATCTACTTTTTGGCCAATTTCTGGAGTCGATCCTGCTGTTACTTTTAATATTTTATCTACCGTATGCTCTTTATCACCCGGATTGATTCGTTCTGGTGAATAACCCGCAAAGAAATCTTCATTAAATACCAATCCTGACACTTTCTCTAACACTGGAATACAATCATCTTCTGTTGCACCTGGATAAACCGTAGATTCATAAATTACGATATCTCCTTTTTTCAACACTTTCCCGACCGTTTCAGAAGCCTTGATTAATGGCGTTAAATCTGGACGATTATTTTTATCTACTGGTGTCGGAACTGTGATGATGTAAACATTCGCGTCTTTGATGTCGTCGATGTTGTTTGAGCAGTAGAGACCGGTTTTAAGATTGGGAGACTGGGAGACTTGGGGACTTGGGGAAAAAGGGGATTGCTTCACTAGAACGGCTTGGAGCACGTCGTCTTCTACTTCTAATGTGGCGTCGTGCCCGTTGTTGAGAGCTGCGATACGAGGTTGATTGATATCAAATCCTACTACTGGGAATTTAGTGGCGAATAAACGGGCTAAAGGAAGTCCTACGTAACCGAGACCAATGATGGCGATGTTTGTTTGGTGAAAATTAGAGTCTGAATTCATTTTTATTTATATATTTTATTGTAATTTATATTTGTGACCGTGTGACCGTGTGACCGTGAAGTGAAAATATAGCTTATATGATTAATATAAAGAATTTCTATATTTTGTTGACTTATTATAACTTTGTTTTCAAGTGTTCTATTAATTTAAAAATCATTCTTCTTAAGTGTATATTCTCATTTAAAAAGCTATCATCAGCTTTTGCGTATCCTAAACGTTCTGCGATTTCAATTTGCGTTTCTATCTCATTTAAAGAACCTAAAGCGATATGCAAAAAATGAATAAACTCCTTTTGTCCTTGTCTTCCAGCTCCTTCAGATATATTAGAAGGGACAGAAACAGCTGCTCTTCTAAGTTGGTTTATGAGTCCATATCTCTCATTTTCTGGAAATTGTTCTGTAAACTTATAAACCATCACCACATAATCTAATGCTTTTTGATAAACTTGTAAATCCTTATGACTTTTGACATTACTCATATTTCTCTACTTTATTTATATTAATAGACTGCAAAAATACTCTTCTTTTATTAAAGCCAAACATAATCCGACTTTCGCTTCAAATTCTTATCATAAAAACTCACCCCATCCACTTATAAAACACCATAACCGAAGTAAAAACAAGATTACACGGTCACATGGTCACTATTTTACACGGTCACCACTTTCAACACTACAAAACAACACCCTTTTCAATACAAAACTCATGATATAAACTCCCTACATCTCCTAATAACACATCATAACCGAAGTGAAAACTAGGTCACAAGGTCACAAGGTCACATGGTCACACGGTCACAGATTCTCCCAATACCACTCCACAGCCTCTTCCAATCCCTCACCAATCTTATGCGTCGGTTCATAGCCTAACAACTCCTTAGCCTTATCCACAGATGCCAAAGAATGAGGAATATCTCCTTGTCTCTCGGGTCCATGAATCACTTCCACATCAGCTATTTTAGCATCATGCTTTGATAAAAATGTTTTTAAATATTGGACCAATTCATTTAAATCCGTTCGATCACCCACTGCAGTATTAAATACGGTATTTATAGCTTTTGGGTTTTCTGTTAACATCGCTAGTTCATTCATTTGAACGACATTATCAATGTAAGTGAAATCACGAGAAAAATCTCCTGCACCATTAATTACAGGACTTTCGTGCTTCATTAATTGCATCACAAATTTAGGGATTACTGCAGCATACGCACCTTCTGGATCTTGTCTTCTGCCAAAAACATTGAAATATCTCAATCCAATGGTTTCTATGCCATAAGTATTTGAGAAAATCTCTGCATAAAGCTCATTGACATATTTTGTGATCGCGTAAGGTGATAAAGGCTTTCCAATAACATCCTCCACTTTAGGCAAAGCTTCAGAGTCTCCATAAGTAGAAGAGGAAGCAGCATATACAAAACGTTTAACACCGGCTTCTTTAGTGGCCCAAAGCATATTTAAAAAACCTGTTACATTCACATCATTACTGATTACTGGATCTTTAATAGATCTCGGTACAGAACCCAATGCGGCTTGATGTAGCACATAATCTACGCCTTTCACAGCTTCATGGCAAGTCGCCATATCCCTAATATCTCCTTCTATAAATCGAAAATTATCATGCGACCTAAATGGGGTGATATTATGTTCATGACCGGTAGCGAAATTATCTAAACAAGTTACTTTATAGTTTTTTTCTAAAAAATGCTCAATCAAATTAGAGCCTATAAAACCTGCGCCCCCTGTTATTAATATATGTTTCATGTATTTGCAATTGTATTTGTATTTGTATTATTTCTCATCAGATTGCGTATCTATAATGGAAATATTTTTACTTAAAAACTTACCTAATTCTACGCCAAACTGATCGTAACTATTGATATTCAATAAATGACCTTGAATGATATATTTATATTCATAGACTGCCATTAATTCACCAATACTGCAGGGAGATAAATTTTGCAAATAAACCTCATTGATTGGAACACCACCTTTGCTGTTATAAGCATTTTCAAAACCTCCTAGTTTCGCAGGATTCACTTGACTTTTAAAATATTCATGATATTTCTCTGTTCCATAACTCAAAGCTTCAATTTGTCCTAAATAGCTTTTATACATTAAGTCATAATGCTTAGGCCATTTCGGATGCGCTTCTTTTACAAAAATCATATCCATGGGTGTAAAATGCGTGCCTTGATGTAACCATTGAAAGAAAGTGTGCTGCGCTTTGTTTTCAACACCACCCCAAACGGTATTTACCGTATCATAAGTGATTTTTTCGCCTTTTTTATTCACAGATTTTCCATTACTTTCCATGGCGACTTGCTGCAAATAAGGAATCAATCCTCGCATGCTTTCTTGGTAAGGAATGATCACTTCTTGCTTAGCTTCATACAATTGAGCATAAAGAATACTCAATAAAGCTAAATGTAAAGGCAGATTTTCTTCTTTCGAAGATTGCATGACATGTAAATCTATTAAATGTCCCCCTTTTAAGAAATCACAAAAATGCGTAAATCCCCAATTGAGTGCTACGACTAAACCTGGAGGTCCCCAAGCACTAAATCTCCCACCCAAACCTTCGCAAAAAGTCAAAATTTGTTCTTGTTTTATCCCAAAAGTCAATGCTTCTTTTTCGTTAGCCGTGATTCCTATAAAATGTTTTTCGAAAGCTTCTTGACCTAACTTTTCTATGATAATCTCTTTGATTACATGCGCATTCAACATCGTTTCTTGCGTTGTAAAAGACTTAGAAATGACTATAAAAAGCGTCTCTTCTAAAACTAAGGAAGACAAAAGTCTGTCAAAACTTTCCGCATCAATATGATTTAAAAAATCAACTTCTAAAACAGCATCTTTTAAATCAGGAATGGCATTCACCAAAAAATCCAAACTCACATCGCTTCCACCAATGCCTATACTAACGATTTTTTTAAAGGGTTTCCCTTGAATAGTCGTCCACTTCCCTTCTGTAATCTGATTATAAAAATGCTCAATTCCTGCTATAGAAGTTTGAAAACAGGATGCTCCAGAAGTAATATTAGAAAAATCACGATAATGCGGATGCAATGCAGGTCTTCCCTCTGTATCATTGACGACTTCACCATTCAATAAGCATTTCAACATTTTGAACAATTCTCTTTCTTGAGACCAATCCAATAAATGCTGAACCGTATTTTGTTTCCAATAATTTCTACTTAAATCAAAACTTAAGTTTCCTAAATTAAATACAAAGTCTTCTGACTTTCTATTTTGTTCCATGCAACCAAAAAAACAATTTGGATTGGCTTTTTGATCAGCGATTAATTGTTTCCAAGCTTTAAGTTTAAAAGGAGGTATTTGTTTTTTCATGGGATTTCATATTAGATAGGCAATATCTATACATATCATCATTTACGACTCTACTGGTATAGGATTCTTATTTTGATCAATAGCTACAAAAGTAAAAGTACCACTTATTGCAGCCTCTCTATGCTCTTCATACATCTGCTCAATGTAAATCTCGACATACACTTGCATACTTGTCGTACCTACATGAATCACTCTTCCTACCAATTCCACAATCGTTCCTGCAGGTATAGGTTTTTTAAAATCTATTTTATCACTACTCACGGTCACTACTCTTTTTCTACAATAACGAGTAGCTGTGATAAAAGCAACTTCATCCATTAATTGCATGGCTGTTCCACCAAACAAAGTATCATAATGATTGGTTGTATTTGGGAAAACTGCTTTAAAAATGCGTGATTCTGAAGCTTTTACCTTTTCGTGATTCATGTATATAATTTTAAACGCATGCAAAAGTACACGTTTATTTTAGATTTCTCAGATATCGTTCTGCCATTTCTTTATATGGTTTTTTCAAAGGTACATCCTCAGGCATATTCATTTGGTATTTTCTTTGTTGTTGTTTCAAATACTCACCCAACTCTGCCGGCATCGGTCTTGTTTTGACCTCTTTAGCTAAATCCGCTCTTCTTTGTTCACTTTCATCTTGCTCTCTCATGGACTTATCCGCTTCCAGCAAACGCTGCATGATTTCTTGTTGAGTATGCATCCGTTGTTTTTTATCAGATCTTCCAAACAACACATCTTCTTCTTGCTTGTTCATCGCGTCTTGAATTTCCTTTAACAATTTCGCTAAAGGACTATTTCCTTGACCTTGACTTCTAGCCCTATCTTCCATATTTTTCACTTTGGCTTTCAATTGCTGTTGTGCATGAATCCATTTAGCTACTTGCTCTGCATTTCCTCCACTTTGGTCTCCATCTCCTTCCCCTTCTTGTCCTTCTCCCTCACCATTTTGTCCTTCTTTACCGTCTTTCCCATTTTCACCAGATGCTCCTTGCCCTTCACCTGACTGTTCTCCTCCATCTTCTGAACCTGGCATATCTTGACCTAATTGCTCTTGACCCGTAATAATGTCTTCCATGCCTTGACCTGATTTATCACCTTTCCCTGGAGCTGGCATGCCATCTTCTCCTCCTTCTCCATCTGAGGGCATCCCCATAGCTTGCATTTGCATCATCTGACCCATCATTTCTTCTAAGGTATTCGCCATATTATTAGCATGACTCATGGCATATCTTTGGTCTATTCTTGCTTGCTGTACATTTCGCTGCACCAATTTATGCACCGCATTATCTGTTCTTTGAATCCATTGATGCGTCTCTCTTTGAATGCTTGGCCCTAACTCCATAATGCGTTGTGAAAGTGCAGTCAAACTATCACTCATCATACTGGCATTCCTATTCAATTCTTTTTGCTTTTGAGCATGCTTTGCGAAAGCTGGACTTCCAACAGGCGTATGTCTTTCTGCTTCCATTAATTCTTCTTGCTCAAAGGAATAGCGTATTAAATTAGTCAATAATTGACGAACGGCTTTTAAATCAATATCAATTTGCTTCATGTCTAATCCTGCAGCTTGTTCTTGCATTTTTTTAGCCATCTCTTTCATTTTCTGACCTGCATCCTGCTGTTGCTTTTTATTACTTGGTGACGACGGAGAAGCATCCATTTTTTCTTGAAGCTCCTCCAGCATTTTCTTTAAATCTTCAGCATCTTCCGCGATATCCTCCAAGCCTAAAGGTTGTTTCATTTGATCATTTTTCGGAAACACGTCTTTATCTAACTCTTCTTTTAATTCCTTAAAAGCATCCTTCACTTTTTGCTGTTCTTTCGCTTGATCAGTAGTCTTTTCTGCTGTTTTTTGTTGCTCTTTAGCCAGGGCTTCCATTTTCTCCGCCATTTTTTCCAAAGCTTTTTGCATACTCAAACGTTCAATTAAAGATTGAATACGCTCCATATCCATCTGAAAGAGTTTATTTTGTTCTTGAATTTTTTGAACAGCATCTAATGCCTTAGATTTATCTTGTTCTTTCAATAACTCCTGTAATTTTTTAAGTTGCTCTTCTAATTCTTTATTTTTCAACTCGTCTAATTGCTTCGCCAACTCTTCCCTTTTATCATCTAAAGGACTATCCTCTTCTTTTAAAGCTTGATCTTCTAATTGTCGTTCTAAATCTTCTTGGGTTTGCTTTAACTGTTCTAACATCTGTTCTTGAGTTTCCATCAACTCTCTTATCGTTTGCTGCTGATCCCAATTAGATTGTTTAGATTGTAATAAATCCGTTTTTGCTCTTTCGAACATTTCCTCCATCTGTTGCGACTGTTTCATCGTTTGATCCATGCCCTGCTGTACTTTTTCTGCATGTTCCTGAATTTTTCCATCTAATTCACTCGCTAATGGCATTTCAAAAACATACACTTCACTTCTTGTCGTTTTCGGTCCATTAATGGCATCATTATCCCTGGCTTCTATAAAATATTGTGCTTTTTCACCTATTTTCATCGCCCAAGCTGACATGTCGATATAGTGTTCGAAATAAGCTGCATTTGCGCCCTGCTTAAAAGGTAATGCGATGCGTTCTGTTTTCTTTATTTCACCTTTGCTATTTAAGATTTGATATATAAACGACAAGGCTGTCAACCCATAATCATCACTCGCAGCTCCTGATAGCACTAATTGACGCTGATCTTTTTCATGTGACAAACGTTCCATCTGAATTTGAGGTGCTTCATCTTTTATCACTTTTATTTCATAAGCTAAAGTAATACCTTCAGGGTCCTCTTTGTTTTTCAGTAAAAGTTCATAATCCGTGGCCTCAAACATTTGTTTTTTCCACTCAAATAAATGATCACTGTTAGGAGCAAGTATTTCTTTTTGATTTTCATCCCACACGACTTCTAAAGCGGATACATGTGCCGTTTTAATTTTCCAAACCACTTCAGTTCCTTCTGGAACTTGAACGTCCGACAACCCATTTAGTGTTTGAGTTTTTAATTGCGTATAAGCAGGATATTTCAATTCCATTTCCATGGACAAAGTTTGTGCTCTATCAAAAACCTCCACTTGATAAACAGGAGACTTATATCTACCTGCCTGGAAATAAAATTCAAAAGGACCGTCTACTTTACTCCATTTATACTGAAACCAATTAGATTTCATGGCTTGCATTCCATATTTCTTCCCCTCAACGACTAAATAAAACTCTTCCGTCCAATGCCCACCTTCTAAGTGAACATCTAACAATACATCACTATTTCGCGCAACTTTCAATCCTTTTTCATTGATATTAAATGTAAAAGGTGCCGGCGGATCAAAACTTTGTTGCGCATTGACCCATCTGTAACTGGTATCTTTTAAAACCTGAGGAGCTAACCATGCTATTAGCAACAAAACCAAGAAACTGGGAACTAACCATTTAATATATTTCTTATTGGCGTTGAGATTAATAGCTTTCGGAAAAGAAAATATCTTCAACTGCTCCGTTCTTTGTGTGATACTCGCTAAAATGAGTGGATGTTCTGCACCTACATCTGCGGTTTCTTCTAATTCCAATAAATTCAATAATCGATCTTGAATTTCTTTAAAATGAGTGCCAATTAATAACGCAGCTTCTTTATAAGTCATTCTGGGCAACCACCCCATCCTCTTCATTAAAGGAATTCCAAACCCTTTAATCAATAAATAAAAACTTACAAGCAGATATAAACTTACTAATGGAATTTTAAGCCATGCGGGTAGGTAAAAAAAGTATTCTAAGCCAATCAATAATAATCCGACAGAAGCTATGAACACTAAAGCCCAAAGCCCTCCTCGAATCATCTGATTCCAGTAGAATTTCTTGATAAATAAATCTAATTGCGTTTTTATATCTTTCATAGGTGTAAGCGCTTACATACTTACGTATATCGTATCTGTTGTGATGGTATTACTTATGTTTCCTGCGTCATCTTCAATAAAGATATGAAGCACTAAGGTATCTTTTCCTAAAGCGATATGCAAGGAATCTTTTGGTGGAAAATACTCTCTACCTAACTTCATGGTTACGGTGCCTTCTAATCCACCTTTAGGCCTTTTACTTTCTGGAATATAAGGGAAAGGATAGGCATAAGTGAATAATTCGGAAGTCGTATCTCTGGAGTCCTTCAAAAAAATATTCATTTGTTCTTCCGCAGGATCTTTACCTATATCACCATCGCCATCTTGGAAAGAAAATTGCATTTCAATTAAAGCCGTGGTATCTAAAAGATTTAAACGGGTCGGCGCCATATTTAAATACTGAATAGCGGGTTCATCAGGAAATACATTCACTTCTTCTTTGACACATGCCGTGAAAAGAATTGTCAAGAGAACGAATATTGTATATTTTTGTATCATAGACTTTGACATCATGTTCAATATTAAGGAATTTTACCGCCAAAAAGACTGGATTCAATCCATTCCAGAAGAACAAACCTCTTCACTTTATATAGACGTTTTCCAATATCAATATAAACATAATGAAATATATCGAAAATATGTGGATGCCATCAAAGTGAATCCTGAGGAAGTTAAAGAAACTACGGATATTCCTTTTTTACCCATCATTTTCTTTAAAACCCATGCGGTTACTTCTGGTCAGTTTGAGCCTGAGCTTCTTTTCGGTAGCAGTGGCACAACCGGCATAGAACGAAGTTTACACCACGTTAAAAGTGCTCAACGGTACAGAGATAGTTTTCACTATCATTTTGAACGCGCTTATGGTCCCGCCGAAGATTTTATTTTCTTGTGTTTACTACCTTCTTACTTAGAACGTAAAGATGCTTCATTAGCGTATATGGCAGAGGATTTTATTCAGGAGAGTGGCGATCCCAGTAGTTTCTATCTCCATGATTGGGCTTCTTTAATTGAAACTATCGAGCATCATAAACACGGTAATAAACAGATTATTCTTTTAGGCGTTACTTTCGCTTTATTAGATTTTGCTGAGGCTCACGAATTAGATTTAAGTCGTGTGTGGGTTATGGAAACGGGTGGCATGAAAGGTCGCCGCGAGCATTGGAATCGAACGCAAGTGCACACTTATCTAAAAGAACGCTGGAATAATCCTAAAGTTTTATCTGAATACGGCATGACGGAATTGTTAGGTCAAGCATATACCAGAGGTGGTGAAACATTTTATGGCAATTCAGCTTTCAAACCTATGGTTCGCGATTTAGGTGATCCACTTCGCACTACTTACACAGGTCAAGGGGCATTAAACATCATCGATTTAGCGAATATTGATTCTTGTTGTTTTATTGCCACTGAAGATTTGGTTAGAGTTGAAAATGATGATGCTTTTGAGATTTTAGGTCGGTTAGATCATGCGGCATTGAGAGGTTGTAGTTTGATGACAGCGTAGATTGGGGCGGTGATGTTTTTCTCTTGCGATAAGTTGAATTACGGGTTTGAAGTTGCTGAGCCGTGATAAGGTTTGTGACTGGGAGACTTGGGGAGGGGGAGATTTTACTTCGATAAGTTGTGTTTTGGATCTTGGGGTTCTGAGACTTGAGAAGTGTATTTGACTAGGAGCACGGGAGGTTTTCAAAGCACGAAAGTATCTTATCAATATATATTAGAAAGAAAAGATTAATATAAATTTTATTAATTTTGATTTTGAAAAAATGATTTATATTCATTAAATAACAAACGCCTCCAAATCGGAGGCGTTTGTTATTTAATAAACACTTATTGGTAGTAATTATTTCACAATTTCTAATTTTTTAATCAGCAAACCTTGATCTGTTTCGATATGAACAGCATAAATTCCTGAAGCTAAATGAGCGACATTGAAGGTTTGTTCTTCATTATTTTGAACTGTTGCTTGAAAAACTTGCTGACCTATAATATTGATGATAGCAATCGATTTTATACCGAGATTATTTTTACTTTTTATAGTTAATATATCTGTAACTGGATTAGGGTATAGTTGAATATGATCTGACGCTTTATAGTTTTCATCAATGCCAGTTGTTGCACACGCTACAGCTTTTAGGACAGTTGTCGAATCACAATCATTAATTAAAATGGCTTTTACAATATAGCTTCCAGATGCAGCATAGGAATGAACCGTAGTTGTTCCAGTAGCAATTGGAGAACCATCACCAAAATCCCATGCATATGAATCTGCATTTTGAGCATTATCAACACTGAAATTAAATAAACAAGGAGAAACTTCGTCAGTAATTATTGCATCAGCAGTAGGCTTGATACAAGTATAATACATTTCAATTCTACCTAAAGGTCCAGAAGATTCTACTGAATAATTAGGTGCTGAGTTCACATCAATGTCACCTTGATAAAGAAGTCTTTTAAGTTCAACCGAATGGACACCAATAGTTGTAATGTAGGGCGTTACTGACCAGGAATAAGAAGTGTTTGTTCCTGCAGCACCAAATATACCAATTTTAGTACCGGCTGTAACATTGATGTTTACATTTTGTATAACCCCATTTGGTGCCCCTTTTATGTATGCTAAGTTTGTGAAGTTACTTTCAGATTGAGGATATTCAGATGGAACCCCTTCAATAGAAAAGATCTGTATATTTTGTGTTCCTGTACCTGCTTCAGATGGAACTTTTAAGCCTGTGATAACAAAGTCAGTAGGAGCGGTAAACCAATAGCCCCTGACACCAGTATTATAAATGGTAAAATGATCAGGTATTGGTAATAAAGTCTGTGCCATGGATTTCTGTAAACTTCCAAATAATAAGAAGCTTAAGGAAATCAAAATGGTGTAAAAAGTAGATTTGTTTTTCATGATTTTGTGTTTTAAAAGATGATATAATATTATCTATGCAATTTAATTAATTAATATCATATGTATATGGTTTTTTTATTATTTTTATTATTCAGATGCTTGTAGTTGCATTGAATTTGTATATTTAAGCATCTATAATCCTAAGGTTTAGTGTCATTAAGGATGATAGAAATGGGCTAAGCTTTACCCCTATTTTAAAAGGCGAAAAAACAATCCACGAAATGACTTACACTTTACCTATTTTAGCTATGATTATAGGGTTCGCTCCATGATATATTCTACTAATTGGGTAGAACGACTTAATCGGGATTATAAACGAACAACTCGTATGCGCGGTGCTCTGCCAAATCCGGATGCTACCATATTATTATTAGCAGGAGTCAGTATGTCTCGGAAAGCTTATGAAAGAAAAGTACCTAAATTGGATTATGAACAGGGGAAA
>SMER01000207.1_pt1 | contig 12169 bp, 5 predicted proteins | sample 2456411 | NCBI WGS metagenome assembly SMER01 (sample SAMN10132597, study PRJNA489261) | soil metagenome | isolation source: day1 antibiotic-silt loam soil ammended with raw manure from dairy cow... | place: USA | collected 2015-05-01 | reverse complement strand
ATCACCTCCTTGAGCTCCAATGCCAGGAACAAGAAGAAAATGGTGAGGAGCAATTTTTCTAACACGCTCAAACAGTTTGTCTTGCGTGGCTCCAATTACATACATCATCTCTTCATCGGAAGCCCATTCTTGCGACTTCTTTAATACTTTTTCAAATAGAGCTTCTCCATTTGCATCTTCCATAAGCTGAAAATCTGCTGAGCCTTTATTAGAAGTTAATGCTAACAAAATCACCCATTTATCTTTTTTCAAAAAGGGTCTAATGCTATCTTCTCCCATATAAGGAGCAACTGTTACTGCATCCATTTTCAATTTATCGAAGAAAGCACGCGCGTACATTTCACTTGTATTTCCGATGTCTCCTCTTTTAGCGTCGGCTATCAAAAACATTTCAGGGTAACGTTGTTTGATATAAGCTACCGTTTTTTCAAAGGCCAACCAGCCTTCTAAACCTGCAGATTCGTAAAAAGCTAAATTAGGTTTGTAGGCCACGCAATATTTAGCAGTAGCATCTATTATAGCCTTATTGAATTCATAAACAGGATCGTCTGTATCCAATAAATGCTCTGGTATTTTGTTTATATCAGTATCTAAACCTACACATAGAAACGACTGCTTCTCCTTTATTTGATTGAATAACTCTTGCTTAGTCATATAAATAAATTATTGGAATTAAAACTAGAGATTGGCTTCTTTAAGCTTTTCTGCATTCTCAGTTATAATCAATTGATTAATTGCATCTTCGATATCACCATTCATAAATCCTGTGAGATTATGACTTGTATAGTTTATTCTGTGATCTGTAACTCTTCCTTGTGGATAATTGTATGTACGAATTTTTGCAGACCTATCGCCAGTAGAAACAAGTGTTTTACGGCGAGAAGCTATGTCGCCCTGTCTTTTATTGAGCTCTATATCATATAGTCTTGAGCGTAGAACCTGCATAGCTGTTTCCCTGTTTTGAACCTGCGAACGTCCTGCCTGACAAACAACTACAATACCAGAGGGTTTGTGAGTAAGTTGTACTTTGGTTTCAACTTTGTTTACGTGCTGTCCACCAGCTCCACCAGAACGTGAGGTTTGCAAGTCGATATCTGCTGGGTTTATTTCAACATCAAACTCTTCTGCTTCGGGCAAAACTGCTACAGTTGCAGCAGATGTATGAACTCTACCTTGTGTCTCGGTTTGCGGTACTCGTTGCACACGATGAACACCCGATTCATACTTTAATATGCCATAAACGCCATCTCCAGAGACTGTAAAGATAATTTCTTTATATCCTCCCGATGTTCCTTCATTTAAACTTGTGATTTCAGTACTCCAGCCTTTATCTTCACAAAATCTTGAATACATTTTATATAAATCGCCAGCAAAGATAGCCGCTTCATCACCACCTGTACCTCCTCTAATCTCCATAATAACATCTTTGTCATCTTCGGGATCTGCAGGAATAAGTAGGTATTTAATTTTCTCTTCTATTGCAGGTAATGCATCGCTATATTCAGCCAACTCTTCATTAGCCATTTCCTTTAACTCACTATCTGATTCGTTTTGCAAAATGTTTTTAGCTTCTTGAATAGAGTCATAAGCATTTTTATACTCGTTTCTGGCGTCAATAATTTTCTGAAGCTCGCTATACTCTTTGTTCAGTTTTACATAGCGCTTCATATCTGATATAACATTGGGGTCGGAAATAAGCGTAGCTACTTCCTCAAAACGGATAACCAAATGTTCTAATTTACTTAATAATGAATTTTCGTTCATAAATAATTTTCTAAAATAATTTTACAAGTGAATTAATAGTTGAATTTACCAAATTCACTTTCTATTGTCAAACTTTTTGTAGTTGCTTTTTCAACACGACCTACTATTTGCGCATCAACATTGAAAGATTTAGACAACTCAATTACCTGATTAGCATACTCTTCAGGCAAGTATATCTCCATTCTATGACCCATGTTAAACACTTTGTACATCTCGGCCCACTCTGTATGAGATTGCTCTTGAATTAACTTAAATAGAGGTGGAATTGGAAACATGTTGTCTTTAATTACATGCAAATTATCACCTAAGAAGTGGAGAATCTTTGTTTGTGCTCCTCCCGAACAATGAATCATTCCGTGTATTACACCTCTTAATTCTTTAAGTATAAGAGATATAATAGGAGCATAAGTGCGAGTGGGGGAGAGTAGTAGTTTACCTGCATCAACACCAAGTTCTTCAATCATCTCTGTTAACTTCAATTTGCCCGAATATACAAGATCATGAGGTATTGCAGAGTCGTAACTCTCTGGATATTTTTCTGCCAAGTAATTAGCAAATAAATCATGTCGTGCAGAAGTTAAGCCGTTGCTACCTGTGCCTCCATTGTATTCGTGCTCATAAGTAGCTTGTCCGCTTGAGGATAATCCCACAATAACATCGCCAGCTTGTATATTTGCATTGTCAATTACATCGGCACGCTTCATGCGGCATGCAACTGTACTATCTACAATAATAGTTCTAACTAAATCGCCAACATCTGCCGTTTCACCACCAGTTGGATAAATATTTACACCCAATTCTTTTAACTCTTCGCAAAGTTCATTAGTACCATTAATAATAGTTGAAATTACTTCACCTGGAATTAAGTTTTTATTTCTTCCAATTGTAGAAGATAGTAAAATATCATCTGTTGCTCCAACACATAATAAATCGTCAACGTTCATAATGAGTGCATCTTGTGCAATACCTTTCCATACAGAAAGATCACCAGTTTCTTTCCAATACATATAAGCCAGTGATGATTTTGTACCAGCACCGTCAGCATGCATAATATTACAATAATCAGGATCTCCACCCAAAATATCTGGAATAATTTTACAAAATGCTTTTGGATAAATTCCTTTATCTATATTTTTTATTGCGTTGTGTACATCTTCTTTTGACGCAGAAACTCCGCGTAATCCGTATCGTTGCTTAACCATGTGTAGTATGCTGTTTTTATGTTTTACTTATTACAATACAAATATACAATTTTATATCGTTTAAATTTGATTCTTTGTTCAACAATAATAATGGTAATAACTCGAATAATCACTATTATGTTTAATTGCTTTGTTTAATAATAGAAGTACAATATATATACAACCCTATTCTATTCTTTATACATAAAAACAAAAAAGGTGATGCAATAGCTGCACCACCTTTTATACTGTATATTATTGTAATATTAAAGTGCTTCAAGTTGGTCTTCTACCATTTCAAGCTCTTCAGATTTATCTACACCTAAATTGCTTAGATTGTAATAAACATTTTGAAGTTTAATTAATGCTCCTGTTATTGCAGATTCATCAGCACTTCTTGCTTTTAAGCTTTCAGTAAACTTCTCTAAATGTGGCAATGCTAACAAATAAAACTCAACTGTTTTTTTATCATTCTCTGCCTGAAGTTTTCTATCATTCATTACTTGAGCAGATTTATCTTTAAGATTCTGCGCTTGAATTATATAGTTTACAGCAAGTCCTTCTAATGCACGTTCACAATTCTCATCTTGAACTAATGCTTTCTTGTATTCTGCTTCTGCTTTATCATAGTCTTCTGTTTCTGCAAAAAGTGCAGCTTTCACGCTGTTCAAATCGCAGGCATTGCTAGGGTCATTTGCAATTGCTTGATCTAAGTAATCTAGTGCTTTGTCGTTTTCCCCTTCACGGATATATACATTGATAAGATTAGGAATAAAATATTTGCTACTTGGGAATTTAGATGCTCCTACGTTTAACACTTCCATATAACTAGCAGTATCACCCTTTTGCATATATTCACTCGCCATTAACTCGTATAAATCGCTTTCTTGGTGAGCACTATTTTCAATAAAAGGCTCACTAGTAGCACGTTCTATAAGTTTTAATGCTCTTTCGTGATCTTCTGCTTGGATAGCAGTAATAATGGAGTAGTATTTGATAGTTTGATATGTGCTATCAATTAAAAAGCCATCTCTGTTATCTTCAAATAAATCTAAAGTTGGAATATCCCAGTATATTTCAAAGTATTTAGAGGCTTTTTCAAAGTCTTGCTTATCGTTGAAATATATTCCACCATTAATAAAGAAAGGATGATTTGCTCTTAGTGTAGCAGCAATATCTTTTCTTACTCTATTTCTCACTCTATCTTTAGAGTCTGGAAGTTGACCTAATGAATCTGCTTTTAAGTATGGAGCATATGATTCCATTAAGCCCTTATACATTACTTCATCGTTCGACTTCTTTCCAAGCATTTGTTGAGTTCTCTCATTTTCAAAGGCTTTGTCTCCAATATCTCCTGCTAGTTTCCAAGTTGAAGGATCGTTAGCAGTTTCTTCATTCTCTAGAGCTTGTTTTATTAATGCTCTTGCTTCGTTTAAATCATTACTTTTTAATGATCTGTTTGCGTCTTTTACAACTCCCTTTTGCGCGCAAGCAAAAAATGATAAAGTTGTAACTAGACTGAGGATAAAAAATTTTCTCATATGATTCTTATTTTTAATAGATTAATTATGCTGTTTTGTTAATTGTCGCATAATAGGTTTGACTTTAATTTTGTAAATAGTTTAATTAATCTTCGGATTCATTTTCTATTTCAGGTGCTGAATCACTAATTTCTCCATTTTCGGACTCAATTTCAGGCTCTGATGAATCATCTAATTTAAGATCTTCAATTAAGCTTTCACTATCATCATCTTCTTGAGAGTTTACTTTACATACTGATGCTATTTCATCGTTACGTTTATCAAGATTAATAAGGCGAACACCTTGTGTTGCTCGTCCCATGGTGCGAATATCGGAAATATTTAAACGTATTGTGATTCCTGACTTGTTAATTATCATTAAGTCGTCATCATCTGTTACACTTTTGATTGAAACAAGCTTTCCTGTCTTATCTGTAACATTAAGTGTTCGCACACCTTTTCCGCCCCTATTAGTGATTCTATAAACTGGCTCACCATCTTCATCGTTCAACCTTGTTCGTTTGCCATAGCCCTTTTCAGATACAACAAGAATTGTTTCTTTAGAATCAGCATCCATACAAATCATACCAATTACTTCATCATCAGGACCATCAAGTCTCATTCCGATAACACCAGTAGCAGTACGTCCCATTGGTCTAACATTAGCTTCATTGAAACGAATTGCTCTACCATTTCTATTTGCTAAAAGAATATCTTTCTTGCCATTTGTCATTCTTACTGAGATCACTTCATCATCATCTCTCAATGTAATAGCAATAACACCATTTTGTCTTGGTCTAGAATAAGCTTCTAAAAGAGTCTTTTTCACTATTCCTCTTTTTGTGCTAAAAATTAGATAGTGAGAATTTAGATACTCTAGCTCTTCAAGTTCTTTTACCCTAACAAAAGCGGTAACTGTATCATCAGAATCTATATTCAATAAGTTTTGAATTGCACGTCCTTTTGAGTTCTTAGAACCTTCTGGCAATTCATAAACACGCAACCAGAATACTTTTCCTTTTTGTGTGAAAAATAGCATGTAGTTATGCATACTTGCAGGATACATAAATTCCACAAAGTCTTCGTCGCGTGTTTCGGTGCCACGGGCTCCTACTCCTCCTCTGTTCTGAGTACGGAACTCAGTTAAAGGTGTTCGTTTAATATATCCAAGATGAGAAATAGTGATAACCATATCATCGTCTGAATAAAAGTCCTCTGGATTTAACTCTTCGGAAGAATATATTATTTCTGAACGACGCTCGTCACCAAATTTAGTTTTAACCTCAATGAGCTCATCTTTAATAACTTGCATGCGCAACTCTTCGCTGCCCAATATTTCATTTAGATTGTTTATCAGTTTCTGCAACTCGTCAAACTCGCCTCTTAGCTTGTCTTGCTCTAGCCCTGTAAGTTGACGCAAACGCATCTCAACAATGGCACGAGACTGAATATCTGTAAGACCAAATCTGTCGATTAATGCTTGAATAGCTTCTGGTGGAGTTTTAGAACCACGTATTATAGCAATAACTTCATCAATATTATCAGAAGCAATTATCAATCCTTCTAAGATATGTGCTCTATCTTCTGCTTTTTTAAGCTCGAATTTAGTTCTTCTTACAACAACTTCGTGACGGTGATCTACGAAGTGAGTAATTAGATCTTTAAGATTAAGCATTTGTGGTCTTCCATTTACCAGTGCAATATTGTTGATGCTAAATGAAGACTGCAAAGCAGTAGCTCTGTAGAGTTTATTTAATACCACATTAGCGTTGGCATCGCGTTTAACATCTACAACAATACGCATTCCGTTTCGGTCCGACTCGTCGTTGATGTTAGATATACCATCTATTCTTTTTTCGACAACTAAGTTGGCAATATTTTTAATCAAGTCTGCCTTATTTACCAAATAAGGTATTTCGGAAATTATTATCTGATCTTGATTTCTAGTAGTTTCAATTTCTGCTCTTCCACGCATAACAATGCGTCCTCTACCAGTATGAAATGCCTCTTCAACTCCCTTGTATCCATAGATATAACCTCCGGTTGGGAAGTCAGGTGCTTTTATATACTCCATTAAACCACTAATATCTATGTCTCTATTTTCGATATAAGCAATTATACCATCAATTACTTCGGATAGATTGTGTGGAGCCATATTAGTAGCCATCCCCACTGCAATACCCGAAGCACCATTCATTAAAAGATTGGGAATACGGGTTGGTAATACAGTTGGTTCTCTAAGCGTGTCATCAAAGTTGAGTTGAAAATCAACGGTATCTTTCTCGATATCGCGTAGCATCTCCTCAGACAATTTGTTTAGTCGAGCCTCGGTATAACGCATAGCTGCAGGGCTGTCGCCATCCACACTACCCATGTTACCTTGCCCATCTACAAGCATATAGCGCAGACTCCAATGTTGCGCCAAACGCACCATTGCATGATAAACAGACGAGTCTCCGTGTGGATGATATTTACCTAAAACCTCACCAACTATTCTAGCTGATTTTTTGTGTGGCTTATCTGATGCATTATTTAGTTCGTGCATCCCAAAGAGAATACGCCTGTGAACAGGTTTAAATCCATCTCTTACATCAGGCAAAGCACGCGAAACAATAACCGACATCGAATAATCGATGTAGGCTGACTTCATTTCATCTTCAATATTTATCTTGATGATTCTATCTTCTTTTTCAACCATATATTTAAATGTTATTATTCTATTGTTTTCTCTTCATTCTAAAACAGCTATTGGTTTGATATTTAACTGTTTAAAATAAGCTAGTTTTTTGTTCTAAAACTTTACTAAGGTACTACATTTGTTTGAATTTAACAAAGAAAGTAAGCCTGAATTCCTCACTGTTTTAACAAAAAACAGCATAATATTGTAATACTACTTTTGCTTTGTGTAATACCTTTTAAACATATAGCATTTTACACAAAGAAAAGAGGAGCAATAATACAATTGCTCCTCTTTAAATTAAGTTTCTTATTATTTATCTGCCGTGACAGCTTTTATACTTCTTTCCACTTCCACAAGGACATGGTTCGTTTCGGCCTACTTTTTTCTCAACTCTCACAGGCTCTGGTCTACTTTGCTCTCGCGTATCAGTAGCACCAGCTCTAGCTTGAGCAGATTGGCTTGACGATTCTTCTTTCTCTGTGCGATATTTGCTATAGTCTGTTTTCTTTTCAGGAGAAGCCTGTCTTACTTGCTCGGGTTCTCTAATTGGAATTTGACCACGCATAAGTACAGATACAGATTTCACATTCACATTCTCAACCATAACCTTGAAAAGATTAAACGATTCAAGTTTATAAATTAACAGAGGATCTTTCTGCTCGTAACTTGCATTTTGTACTGAATGGCGTAAATCGTCCATTTCGCGTAAATGCTCTTTCCAATTCTCATCAATAGTATGAAGAAGAATTGACTTTTCGAACGCTTTCACCAAAGCTTTAGATCCACTTTCGTAGGCCTCTTTTAAGTTACAAGATATATTATATACTTTCTTTCCATCTGTTATTGGTATCAAAATATTCTCATACATTGCACCTTGATTTTCAAAAACCTCTTTAATAACTGGTTGTGCAACTTCTGCCAACTTGTCAGATTTGCGTTTAAAGGCTTTAATTGCAACTTCAAACACTTTTTCGCCTTGTTCTTGTGGCTTAAATTCTTTGAATTCATCTTCAGAATATGGGAGATCTAATGCCATTACGCGCAATAGCTCCAACTTCAACTCGTCGAAGTTATGTTGAAATTGCTCTGTAGTGGTTACTGCAGTATCATAAATCATGTTTACCACATCTATGCCTATACGCTCGCCCATCAAAGCATTACGCCTGCGTTTATAAATTACTTCACGCTGCGAGTTCATCACATCGTCATACTCAAGTAATCTTTTACGAATACCGAAGTTATTTTCTTCAACTTTCTTTTGAGCTCTTTCTACAGACTTGCTCAACATGTTGTGTTCTAACACATCACCTTCTTTGAAACCCATTTTATCCATGAGTCCCGCAATTCTTTCGGTTGCAAACAAGCGCATCAAATCGTCTTCCAACGATACAAAGAATATCGACGAACCAGGGTCTCCCTGTCTACCAGCACGTCCGCGTAACTGTCTGTCAACACGACGAGACTCGTGTCGCTCTGTACCAACAATGGCCAAACCTCCAGCTTTTACCACTTCTGGCGACAATTTAATGTCGGTTCCACGTCCTGCCATATTAGTAGCAATAGTTACTACACCCGCCTGACCCGCAGTTGCTACAATATCGGCTTCACGTTGGTGAAGCTTAGCATTCAGCACATTGTGCTCTATTTTGCGCAGGTTAAGCATTCTGCTCAATAGCTCAGACACTTCTACAGAAGTTGTACCCACCAATACTGGGCGTCCAGCTTCAATCAAATTGTTTATCTCATCAATAACTGCGTTATATTTTTCTCGCTTAGTCTTGTAAATGCGGTCGTTCATATCTTTACGTACAATTGGTCTGTTAGTAGGAATTACCACTACGTCCAATTTGTAGATATCCCACAACTCTCCAGCTTCAGTTTCGGCAGTACCTGTCATACCAGCTAGTTTGTTGTACATCCTAAAGTAGTTTTGCAGTGTAACAGTAGCAAAGGTTTGTGTTGCATCTTCAACTTTCACACGCTCTTTTGCTTCAATAGCTTGGTGCAAACCATCGGAGTATCTTCTACCTTCCATAATACGGCCGGTTTGCTCATCCACAATTTTCACCTTATTGTCAATCACAACATACTCATCATTTATATTAAACAATGTGTATGCTTTAAGAAGCTGATTTACAGTATGTATTCTCTCAGATTTGATAGCATAGTTTTGTAGAAGCTCATCTTTCTTTGCGGCTTTCTCTTCATCGGTAAGAGGTTGGTTCTCTAAATCAGAAAGTTCAGCACTAATATCAGGTAACACAAAGAATGTTGGGTCGTCAGATTTCCCTGTCAACATATCAATACCTTTATCAGTAAGGTCTATGCTGTTGTTCTTTTCATCAATCACAAAATAGAGAGGGTCGGTTACAATGTGCATATTGCGCATTTGCTCTCCCATATAAAACTCTTCTGTTTTAATCATAGAAGCTTTCACACCCTGCTCGCTCAAGTATTTTATAATAGGTTTGTTTTTAGGCAAGCCTTTAAAAGAGCGGTATAGAAGTAAACTACCCTCTTCTTGTTCTTTTTTGTCTTCCGATGCCATTTTTACTTTGGCTTCTGCCAAAAGCTTGGTCGACATTTCGCGTTGAGCTTTTACAATTAACTCTACTCTAGGGCGCAATATATCATACAATTGCTCGTCGCCTTTAGGAACTGGACCTGATATAATTAATGGAGTTCTTGCATCATCAATCAATACAGAGTCAACCTCGTCAACAATAGAGAAGTTGTGTTTACGTTGTACTAAATCATTTGGCGAGATAGCCATGTTGTCTCTCAGGTAGTCAAAACCAAACTCGTTATTTGTTCCAAACGTAATGTCGGCTTCATAAGCCTTGCGTCTTTCATCAGAGTTGGGTTGGTGTCTATCAATACAATCTACACTCAAACCATGAAACATATACAGGGGGCCCATCCACTCAGAGTCACGTTTTGCTAAGTAATCGTTCACCGTTACCACGTGTACACCATTATGAGTGAGTGCATTAAGATAAACTGGCAAAGTTGCCACAAGAGTTTTACCCTCACCAGTAGCCATTTCAGCAATTCGTCCTTTGTGCAATACTACACCACCAAAAAGCTGAACATCGTAGTGTATCATATTCCACACTATTTCTGTACCACCAGCTTCCCAACGGTTTTTGTAGATTGCTTTATCGCCTTCTATACGTACAAAATCGTGTTTCGCAGCCAAATCTCTATCAAATTGAGTAGCTGTTACTACAGTTTCCTCATTTTGGGTGAATCTACGCGCTGTATCTTTCATTATAGAGAAAGCTTCAGGCAATACCTCTTCGAGTATAACCTCAAATTTATCGGAGATTTCTTTTTCAATCTTGTCAATCTCCTCCCAAATTACCTCACGCTCTTCAAGGTCAATATCTTCTATTCCTTCTTTTAGCGTATTTATCTTGTTTTTTTCTTCCGAAACGTAGTCGTGAATGCGTTTTTCTACCTCTTTCGATTTACTACGAAGCTCATCATTCGACAGTCTTTCTATTTCGGGATATACTGCTTGGATTTTCTTCACATACGGACTCATTTCTTTTGAGTCGCGCTGTGCTTTGTTTCCAAAGAGTTTTGATATAATTCTATTAAATGCCATAATTTTTGATTAGTTACGTAGTTTTTATCTTCTACGTTATATATATGTGTAATATGTTTCTTTGAAATATAAATTTAAAACAACTCTTGCAAAACCTTGCTACTTGATGCACTGGGAGCTCTTATACGCAACCTATGTGTAACACTTGGAGCAATTTCAGTGGCATCTATCACCCTGTTTACCTTTTGCGGCTTTAGGTTGTTGCCAAAAAAGATAGCAGGAGCAGCCATGCTATTATCTCTCACTCTTTCGTGATTTGTTGGATTCTTTACTGTTACAATTCTCCAACCTGGCTGTAGTTCTATAAACAAGTCGCCTGTAATGTCTCTATGAAAGCCATTTTTATGAATCTGTATAGCCTCGTTGTATGCACCATGCAACATCTGATATGATGTTACCACATCTTGCACACCCGAAAACTGAATCAGAAAATCGGCTGCACGTTCTTGAAACTCACGATAATCTATTTTCTTATCTTCAATTAGTTTTCTGTCGAAATAGATTTGCTCATTATGGTATTTCTTTATCCAATTTTCTCTACCATAAATGGCCATCAGATACATATTCAAGAGTGCTTCGCATCTATCGGGTTTGAAATCACCTCCTGGCAAGCGTGCATCGGTTGGATAAACCTCTTGTTCATTGAAGTATCCAGTAGAAACCACAAAAATAAATGCATTTTGCAAGCCTACAGCTTTGTCTACAGCATCAATTATTTGTGCAATATCATCGTCAAGACGTTGATAAGTGTCTTGTATTTCTATCGAGTAGTTTTTGTCGAGTGCATCGTCAAAATTGCCTGCATAGAAATTTAGCGCAAGAAAGTCGGGATAATCCTTTGTTCCCATTGCTGCACTTTCAATTGCTTTTATTCCCATTACTCTCACCTCTTCATTAATGTAAGGGGTCTGTTTTAGCAAGATGAACTTGTTTGTTTTATTTGATCCGAGCTTATGCTGAAAATTAGTCAAGTTTTGTGTATACGGAAAGGCATTGTACGCGCTCACTGGCAATTTTGGCTTCCACACCAAACTGTTTATTCTATTATTGAGCGATTGGTCGCTCCTATTATACTGATCTACAAACGGATGATAACTAGTATAAAAAGTAGTTGTAGCCCATCGTCCCGAATAGTTTTCTATCCAAAAAGCTCCACTTGCTGCATGACCTCCCGATATAAGTGCTCCAGAAGCATCTGGAGAGAATGCAAAAACATCGGATTTGCCATTCGATGCAATTTTTAGTTCATCTGCAATGGTAGAAACCTTTAAAGGTAGTGGCGATAGTTTTTCAGAAGTAAAGTTACCCATATACTTACTATCAGAAAATGAGGAGATTTCGGAGAAGTCCTCACCCGATACCTTCATATCATTTACTATACCATGATAAAACGGTACAGTACCAGTATATATAG
>SMER01000204.1_pt1 | contig 12210 bp, 9 predicted proteins | sample 2456411 | NCBI WGS metagenome assembly SMER01 (sample SAMN10132597, study PRJNA489261) | soil metagenome | isolation source: day1 antibiotic-silt loam soil ammended with raw manure from dairy cow... | place: USA | collected 2015-05-01 | reverse complement strand
CTGTGAGTAAATTCCAAAAATAGGTTGGCAACTTATTTTTTGGACTATATAGTCGTGCCATTTTGGGTTGGAAAAACAATATAGCATAGACACAAGCAAAACTAAGCTGAAACCCTACATCGAAAAGATAAAATGGGTTTATAATCAAGATGATGAAAGCTGCAATAGCAATCGTATTATAAGTAAATCCTTTTCGATGAAAAAGGCTACCCATACAGAAGAGGGTCAACATGATAGCTGCTCTAATAACTGATACGGGCATTCCCGTAATAAAAACATAGCCCCACAAGCATATCAATATAAGTATTTGTTTGAGAAAAAAAGATGTTCCTCGATTACCCATAAAGGAGAAGAAGAACATGATAACAATGTAAACAATACCAACATGCAGGCCACTTACAGCCAATACATGAGAGGTGCCTGTAGCACTAAATGCAGTTTTCAAATCGTCTGACAGGTCTGTTTTGTATCCTAAAGTGATTGCTGAGAGGAATGATTGTTCATCATCAGCTAAACCATGGGTTTTATAAATCTGTAGTAGTTTAGCTCTCACACGTAGAGCTTCTGTTTTGATCGAACGATTGCTCACACTTGTATGGCTCCAATCATTGGACCTTACGAATGCACTGCCCGTAAAACCCTTATTGAGCATATATGCCCCATAATCAAACTCACCCGGATTACCAAGATTTTTAAACGGTTGCACAAAGGCATGTAACAATATTTTATCTCCTGGTTGCAATTGTTGACTATTGCTGTCGGGTTGGAGATACAGCATTATTTTCTTATCGGTCGGATAAGTCACATTTACCTCACAAGCAACAGAGCGTTTTTTCTGTTGGGGATAATCTAACACCTCACCAATATAGGAAGAAGCGTTTTGTGGGAAATCGTAGGATAAAAGCTGTTCTCGGTATTGACAATACTGAACGGACAATGAAAAAAGAAAGAGAACCACTCCCCCACCAAATAGCCATTGTAATGAATACGGGGCTCTTTTAATAATAAAAAACTCATCACTTTATTAGTCAGTTTTATTTTGTTTATTGGTATTTTAAGTGATTGGTTACGCGACGCTGAAGTTATTGATATTCAGCACTGCCAACCCTACTTTGATGCGCTGTTGCATGGCATCTTTAATGACTGGAGCGCCCCTTCCATCAAGCCCTGCGCGCAGAGCTTGAGTAAATCACTGTAGGGTTAATTGATTTCCTGAACTATGCTGGCAAAAGTACGCGGCCAAGGCTTATTGCTACGCAGCTCAGCCGGCAAATTTCTTGCAGCAGCCACAGCCGTCTCATGATTGGCAAAACTTCCGTAGGTCACCACGTATAAATATTTACCTTGGTGCTGCTTACGGAAATAATGGTACTGCTGGCCATTCTTTTGCACGAAGTTCTTCGCAGTTTGTTCACTTGCGCTGGCGAAAACCTGCAGTGCAAAACGCTGTCTAGGTTGCTGGGCATACCAAGCACCGCCTTGTGTTGCCGCTTTAACTGGCGGAGCAGCACTTTTCTTAGCGGGCGCGGGTTGCTTTACTGCCGCAGGTGCTGCTTTAGGTTGCACCGCAGGCGGCGGGGTTTGTTTTGCCACTGGCGCTGGCGGCTCTGGCACAGCCTGTTCGGCCGGCTTCACCTCTGCTTGCGCTATCGCTACCTCAACCATAGTCTCTTGCTGCGTTAACCTTGACTCAACTGGCTCTGCTGCTTGCTGCGTATTATCCACTGCCATTGGTAGCTGCAAGGGTACTCGCTGCGTATTAGGCGCTGCACTCTGCTCGTTAACACGTTGACTAGAAACCATCGCGCGCTCAATCGGCGCATCCACCACATCATCAGCTCTAACCGCTACCGGTTGTTCATCTTGCTGATATAAAAAATATATAAAGACAAAGGCTATCGCCAGCAACGCTAATAAATACTTATAGGGTAAAGGAGGCAGCGTTTTACGTCTGGGCCGGTCAAAAATGCGCGCCATTAATAAGTCTTTGGCCGCTTGGTTAACCAGTCCAGGCCAACCATCTGATTCAGCACATAATCGCTCAAGCTCAGTTTCTGTGAAAATGTCTAGGGATTGCCCGGCTGCTTCCAATCTGGACTGCAAATAACCACGAATATCAGCCGCCGACCAAGGCTCTAATTCAATCGCGTGATGCTCTACCTCATCATTCGTCTGCTCAATATCTGCCAGCGTGGTTTGCAATGAAGGCTCGCCAAATAAAAATACCGATGCGCGGGCCGCTCCATTGCCTTTGGCAAGACGTTGCAGCAATACAATAGCGGACTCATTTAAAGCATGGGCATCGTCAACCAGTATATGCACATCCGTGCCCGCAAGCGTGACCTGCTCAATCGCATTGAGCAACCCTAAAACATCAGGTTGTTCCGCCCTTAATCCATGGGCTATGTGTTGCATCAGGAACCCAGCGTCCTGTGCCTGCACGCCTGAAATAACAATATTGGTGGCTGTTTCTTTAGCTGCCGCAACCGTCGCATGACGCAGTACTGTTTTACCACTGCCTCTAGGACCCGTAATGAGCAACAGGAAGTTTCCGTAGCGCGCAAAATGTATAAGTTGCTCTAACACACTTCGGCGTTTAGCTTTATAAAACTGAAAACTGGAGCTGCGCTCGGCAAAAGGATCAAATTTAAACTGGTAATGCTCTAGATAAAGATCGTTGGCCTGCGAAATTTCCATCGTTATTCCGTGCTTAAGCAATGTGATTGTTTACTAGAGTTTTGTAGTCTGTATTTAAAACCTGCTCTAATAAATCTTGTGAATAGTCTGCTGTAATGACTGCTCGCCCCAGCCCTTGCAAAAGTACTAAGCGAATCTGCCCATCCAAAGCTTTTTTATCAACGGCCATATGCGTTAAATAATCTTGCGCACGCATGCTAGGCGGCGGAATAACCGGTAGTTTAGCGGTCTGCAATAACGTCACGCCTCGCTGCAACTCTTGAGCCGTTATCCAACCAAGCTGCTTGGACATATACAAAGCCATCACCATGCCTGCACCTACCGCCTCGCCATGCAGCCAGTTGCCGTAACCCTGTTCTGTCTCAATGGCATGACCAAAAGTATGCCCAAGATTCAAGATAGCTCTGATTCCGGATTCTCGCTCATCTTGCGCCACCACTTCGGCTTTTATCGCACAAGAACGCTTAATGGCATAACTAAGGGCTTGCTCATCAAGCTGTAACATGAAGTGAATATTTTCTTCCAGCCAAGTCAAAAATTGTGGGTCATAAATAAAACCGTATTTAATAACCTCAGCCAGTCCCGCAGCCAGCTCTCGTTCGGGCAGTGTAGATAGTGTTTGGGTATCTATAATTACCGCTTGTGGCTGATAAAAAGCGCCGACCATGTTTTTGCCCAGCGGATGATTGATACCTGTTTTGCCACCGACTGAGGAGTCCACCTGGGAGAGCAACGTAGTAGGTACTTGAATAAAATTAACGCCACGCTGGTAACAGGCTGCGGCAAAACCCGCCATATCGCCTATAACACCACCACCTAAAGCAATAATGGTGGTTTTACGATCATGCTGTTCTTGTAGTAAAGCATCAAATATAAGTTGCAGCGTTTGCCAGTTTTTATAGGATTCACCGTCCGGCAAAATTATTTCTGTTACCTGATACTCGGCTAAGGCTGCTTTAACTCGCGCTAAATAAAGAGGCGCTATAATTTCATTGGTGACAATGGCTACACGCCGCCCTTGGATGTGCGGAGCATACAACTCTGGGTTATCTAATAGCTTTGAACCGATATAGATTGGATAGCTGCGCTCAGCAAGATCTACTTTTAGCTTTTGCATAACATTACTACTTGGTCACAGTGGATACTGCTGGAAGTATAATCTTAACTGCATGCTTATGCTATTGCAGCTAATTGAGCGATGATTTCCTGCACCACAAGGCGCGGTGGACGCGTATCTGTCTCAATTATGATATCCGCTATCTCGCGGTATAAGGGCTCTCTGATTTCCAACAAGTCTTCTAGAACTTTGCGCGGATTTTCCGTTTGCAGCAACGGCCGGTTCTTATCCCTTGCGGTACGCTCTAGCTGATGCTCTACCGAAGTGTGCAAATAAATGACGATGCTGCGACTGGCCATTATTTTTCGGTTCTCAGGCTTTAAAATAGCTCCACCGCCGGTTGCCAGTATCAGCCCGGACTCTTGCAGCAAATCGCCGATCGCCTGCTCTTCCCTAACCCGGAAACCTTCTTCCCCTTCAAGATCGAAAATGAGCGGAATGCTTGCGCCAGTCCGCTCTTCAATTTCTCGATCTGAGTCTTTGAAACTCAGCTGTAACTCTTTTGCCAGTAAGCGGCCGATGGTGCTTTTACCAGCTCCCATCGGGCCAACTAGAGTTAAATTTTTATGTCGCATTAATAATTCAGACTAACTGCTTGATTGTTCATAATGCGTGGCGTAATAAAAATTAGCAGCTCGCTTTTATTATCCTGAACAAAATCACGCTTGAATAGACGACCAACAAAAGGCACGTCACCTAAGAAGGGGACTTTCTCTACAGTTTTGATCTGCGCGTTAGAGAATACACCACCAATAACAATGGTCTCACCGTCCGACACCAGTACTTTTGCATTCACTTCGTTTTTCTTAAGTGATGGCACACCATCAATTGCATTAGCAAAATCAGGCTCGTCCTTGGTGACCTTCACATCCATAATAATACGATTATCAGGTGTGATTTGCGGCGTCACTTCAAGGGAGAGTACCGCCTCTTTAAATGAGGTGCTGGTTGCACCACTCGAACTGGCTTCCTGATAAGGAATCTCTGAACCCTTCATGATTTTGGCGGTTTCTTTATCTGAGGTAACTACCTTAGGCTGGGAAACAACTTCACCATGACCGGATTTCTCCATAGCAGACAACTGCAAGTCTAAGATGGCGTTGTTGGTAACAAAACCAAGCCCTATGCCTGAGGTTGAACCATTTGCCGCTAAGTCAACAAAAGGACTATTTAGTGGCGTTTCACGAACACCCGGGAAACGTCCTGTTTGTCTGCCGCTATCAGTAGGATCATCAGCTACACCTAGGTTGCCATTTTTACCCCAAGCGTTCCACTTGCTGCCGTTGGCCCACAGGTTTCCACCCCAACGAACACCTAAGCTTTTGTCATAACCAACATCCGCTTCAACTATACGCGCCTCGATCATAACCTGACGCATTGGAATATCAAGCTGTACAACAATGCGGCGCAGCTCATCCAAGCGCTCTTGGGTTTGGTAAGCAATAATACTGTTGGTGCGCTCATCGACTGTGATGGAGCCTCGCTCAGTTCCCTGTCCACTAGTCACCTGCTGGAAGAGTGCTGCCATTTGAGATGCTTTCGCGTAATTCACCTGAATAAGTTCACGGCGTAACGGCGCTAGCTCGGCAATTTGCTGTTGTGACTCTAACTCTTGGCGCTCACGCTCTGCAATTTCTGCAGCGGGCGCAACCAGCAATACGTTACCGACTTTACGCTTATCCAAACCTTTGGTTTTCAATACTAGGTCAAGCGCCTGATCCCAAGGAACGTTTTGCAAACGTAAAGTAATATTGCCTTGCACTGTATCACTGGCTACTAAGTTCAAATCAGTGAAATCAGCTATTAACTGCAGCACAGAACGCACATCGATGTCTTGGAAGTTAAGCGACAGTTTCTCGCCTGTATACGCAAAACGGTCGGCATTACGTCGTTCCTGCTCTGCTTTTGTAATCGGCTTAACGCTAATGGTTAGTTTGTTATCTGTCTGGTACGCCAAATAGTCATACGTACCGGATGGCTCAATGACAATGGATGCTCCACCAGACTTTTCAGTCGCATTAACATAGTTTACTGGGGTAGCGAAATCCTTCACATCCAAGCGTAAACGCAACTCTTCAGGTAGCTGCGTACGTGCGAAGAACAGGTTAATTTTACCACCCTGCTCTTGAATATCAGGGTTTGCTGCGGTATCTGCCAGCTCTATGACAACATTACCTTCGCCCTGTTCGCCACGTTGAAAGTCGATACCTTTGATACCTTTCACCGCAGCAGTTTGCTTCTGCTGTTTAACGATTTGCTTAGGCGCATTAGTTGCAGCAGTGTTGGTTAACCCTTCACCCACAACAACATATAAATTATTACCGTCGATACGGGTGTCGTAACTCGTGAGCTGGGCTAAATTAATGATTAAACGCGTACGACCCTGCGCCTCAACCACGGTCAGGCTTCGCGCGTTACCCGAGCCTAACTCACGATTTTTGCTTTTTAGTTTGCTACTAACACCTGGCAAATCCAATGCAATTCTAGCCGGCTGCTCAATGGTATAACCTCTTGGCATATCAATAGGCTCATCAAAGGTGAGCTTTAGCTCTACCTTATCACCAGGCAACGCTGATACGTCGAGCGTATTTAAATCGGCTGCCAGTATGCTTGGCGAAGCAAATGCCAACAGCCACGCGCAAGCAATATGAGAAATTTTTCTTTTCATTGTCCAATTCCGTTGAGTGTTCCGGTTAGTTTTCATAATCTGTTCCACTTCAAGAGCGCTCCTGCAACATCAATGTTCTAGGCCGTTCCAGCCAGCCACCTTCGCCATCTGGCACAATCTCCACCACCTCGACTGCATCGGCATTAATATCCACAATACGGCCATGGTTACGCCCAAGGTAATCACCAGCGCGCACACGATGCACACCATCACCGCCGCGTATTAACGCATACAAGCCTTCTTTATTGGCTAAGGTCCCCACCATTACAAAGGTCTCTATATTAAAGCCTTCCAAAAACTGCCTGACCCTGGTTTCATCAGGTTTTAAATCGGTACGGCCACGTTCTCGCTGTGCCTGCTCTAGTTTAACCGGGGGTTGAAATGGGCTACGTAAGCCTGTCGCTATATAGGTAAAAGGCTCGTACACCACCTCTTCGGGCATAGGCTCAATTCTACCTCTTGGCTGAGCACGAACCTCATCCATAAATGCTTGCAAATCAGCGTGCTCACCTGAGTCACAACCAAGCAAAGCTGACGATAGCGCCGCTAATAATATGTAACGCGCGTACTTCATTACTTAGCCCCCTGCTGATCTTTATATCTATAGGTTTTCACCAGAATACTCATTACCAATCGTGAGCTGCTCCCTGCTTTAGCTGGCTCAATACTGAAGTCATGCAAGGTGACAATACGCGGCATACTGGCTACCGCACTCACAAAGGTTGCCAGCTCATGGTAGCCACCATAAACCTTAACCTGAATCGGTAACTCAATATAAAACTGCTGCTCCACTTCAGGTTGAAGTTTAATTTCCTCAAACTCCAATCCCGAGTTCAAACCCGCACTAGTGATGTCCTCCAGTAATCCCGGCACCTCGGTATCACTGGGCAACTGCTTCAGTAATGCATCAAAAGAAGCTTCCATGAGTACCATTTGTTCTTTGTAGGCACTGAGATTGGCTGCTTGCCTCACCTTGCTGGTGAACTGTTCTTTTAACGTAACTTCTTCACGCTGGTGACGCTCAAGATCTTCTTGCAAATCAGTGAGGTAGAAAAAATAACCTAATGCAAGTACCGCAATAAATATAATAATACAGGCTAATGCGCGGACAGCTGCAGGCCATGAGCCAATATTGTTAACATCAAGCTCATTAAAATCGACCTGTTTTAGGCTTTTCAAGGAATCCATGAAACTCATTTTCTCGCTCCTTGCTTGCTTTCATCCGCTGGCTTAGTTTGCTGCACAGTCATCTTAAAGCGACTTGTTTGTTCAGTATTATCCGCTGAAACCGCTTTTACCTCTGTTAGATTTGGCGCAGTAAGCCAATCAGAAGCATCCTGATTACGCATTAAATTAGAAACCAAGCTGTTACTTTCCGCCTCGCCCTCAATGGCAACAGTTTTGCCTGTGAGCTTAAGAGAGGAAAAATAGACGCCATCAGGAATGGTGCGTACAACCTGATCGAAAATTCGCGACACAATCGGACGATTACCCTGCAAATCCTGAATGATCTTCATTCGCTCGATCAGCTGTTGGCGGCGTGTTTTTAGCTCACTGATTTCCTTGATCCGTGCATCTAGTGCGGTATTTTCGGCGCGAATAAAGTTGTTGCGTGCCTGCTGATTCTCAATAGCTGAATTAAAGTACTGGCTTGCCAAAAATATAACACCCACAGCAAGTAACAAAACAACCACTAAAAGCACGAAAAATCGTTGCTTGCGTTCTTCACGTAACTGTTCACGCCAAGGCAATAAGTTAATCTGTGTCATTAGTCAAAACTCCTCATTGCTAAGCCACAGGCAATCATCAAGGCAGGTGCGTCACTTGCTAATGCACCCGCATTGACCTTATTACTTAACGACATATCAGCAAAAGGGTTAGCCACCAAGGTGGGCGTCCCTAGTTTTTGCTGAACTAGCCGATCAAGGTTTGGAATTGAGGATGTACCTCCTGCTAACAGGATGTAGTCAACTTCCGAGTACTGGCCTGCGGCAAAGAAAAACTGCAGCGAGCGTGAGATCTGTTGTACAACACCCTCCTTGAAAGGTTCTAGCACTTCCAGCTCATAGTCATCAGGCAAACCGCCTTGTTTTTTAGCTAAACCCGCTTCTTCGACGGACAATCCATATCTACGCTGTATCTCATCAGTCAACTGTTTACCGCCAAAGACCTGCTCACGCGTATATATAGTGGTGCCGTTACGCATAATGCTTAGCGTCGTCATGGTTGCACCAATATCTACTACAGCAACTGTCAGGTTTTCACGTCCACCGGCTAACTGGTTAGATACAAGCTGGAAAGAGCGTTCCAGCGCATAAGCCTCAACCTCAACCACTTTTGCGGTTAGGCCGGCTAACGCTAAAGCTGCTTCACGCACTTCAACGTTTTCTTTCCGGCAAGCAGCAAGCAAAACATTATCCCGTCCTGCAACCCCTGAAGGACCTAGCACCTCAAAATCAATTGCTACTTCTTCTATTGGGTAGGGGATATACTGGTCAGCTTCGATTTTAAGCTGCGTTTCCAACTCATCATCAGATAAGCCAGATTCCATCTGAATTTGCTTGGTGATCACGGCGGAGCCAGACACTGCTACCGCAGCTTGTTTAAGCGTAGTTCTAGATTTGGCAATGAGCCTTGTAATTACCTGACCTACGACCTCAAGTTCGGCAATATTTTTCTCAACAACAGCATTGGGTGGAAGCGGCTCAACAGCGTAGGCCTCTACTTTATAGCGACCACCTGAGCGACTTAGTTCGATGAGTTTTACCGAGGTCGAGCTTATATCGATCCCCAGTAGCATATTCGATTTCTTTTTGAAGAGCCCTAGCACAACCGAATTCCTATCAGCATCCGTCACTTACAGACGTTTTATGGTTTTTCACATTAAATAACACTCTTGCTTGAATCGCAAATAGCTTCTAAGCAAAAAAAACGCTTATAATGTGGCCTATTGAATCTATCATTTCCATTTATTTATCTAACTCCTTAATTTGTCTTGGGAATCCCACCATCTTGATGCTTTTTCTAAAATCAGTTATTGCATTAATCATTGCCACGATTTGCGGAGCAGTACTCAGTTTAACTGGCGCCTATTTATATCTCAGCCCCAATTTACCTTCTGTTGACTCACTGCGTACTGTAGAGCTACAAATACCCTTACGCGTATACAGCTCTGAATCCATGCTCATCGAAGAGTTCGGTGAGATGCGTCGCACTCCCATTCCCTTTGCAGATGTGCCGCAAGAATTTATTCATGCACTGCTTTCTGCTGAAGATGACAACTTTGCCAATCATTATGGCGTTGATCCCGGTAGTTTGATGCGCGCTGCTGCTCAAATCTTAAAATCCGGTCGTATTCAAACGGGTGGCAGCACCATCACCATGCAAGTGGCAAAGAATTTTTTCCTCACCAGCGAGCGCAGTTTTTCACGCAAAGCCAATGAAATCCTATTAGCGCTGCAGATAGAGCGTGAACTAAGTAAGGAAGAAATACTAGAGCTTTATGTCAATAAAATATACCTAGGCAATCGCTCTTATGGCATTGAAGCCGCGGCAAATGTTTATTATGGCAAATCCATTCACGAGTTAAGTTTGGCCCAAATGGCCATGATCGCTGGACTGCCCAAGGCACCATCACGTTACAACCCTATTGCCAACCCAGCGCGCAGCATGGAGCGCCGCGACTGGATCCTTGGGCGTATGCTCAAACTAGGGCGTATCACTCAAGAGCAGTATGAGCAAGCCATTAACGAGCCGCTGAACGCGAAACTGCATATCCGCACCCCTGACGCTTACGCGCCCTATATATCCGAGATGGCGCGACTAGAAATGGTAAGCCTGTATGGCAGCAATGCTTACACTGATGGCCTGAATGTAATTACCACCATGTCTGCTGAGCTACAAAATCATGCTCAAAATGCCGTATTTAATGGCTTAACGGATTATGACCGTCGTCATGGATATCGCGGCGCTGAAAAACATGTAGCCAATCCCGAGCAATGGCTCTCTACGTTAGCCAACACAAAACGGTATAACCAGTTTCTTCCGGCAATCGTTAAGCAAGTTGATACGGATAGCATCGCCGTTTTACTGGCCAATGACGTAGAACAAACCATACCATGGACAAGCATGCGCTGGGCGGCTCCGTTCTTAAGCAACAACAGCCGCGGTGCAACACCTAAAAAACCTGCTGATGTAGTTAAGGTAGGCGATCTCATACGCGTGATCATAACTGATGATGGCAGCTATGCTTTTTCGCAGGTTCCTAAAATACAAGCCTCTTTAATTAGTTTAAATCCACACAGCGGTTCTATTCAGGCTTTGGTGGGCGGCGTGGCCTTCGAGCAAAGCCATTACAACCGAGCGACCCAAGCACAACGCCAACCCGGCTCCAGCTTTAAACCCTTCATTTATAGCGCAGCGCTGGATGCCGGCTATACTACTGCCACGCTTGTCAATGATGCACCTATTGAAATATTTGAGCCGGGCATGAAAGAGGTATGGCGACCCAAAAATGACAACGATACTTTCCTAGGTCCGATCAGGGTACGTGAGGCCTTATATCGTTCACGCAATATTGTTTCCATTCGCATACTGCAAGATATTGGTATTCCCTATGCACGCCAATACATCAGTCGCTTCGGCCTCAGCGAGTCTAGCTTACCGCCCAACCTTTCCTTATCATTAGGCTCAGCAAGCTTGGTACCTATGGATTTAACTGCAGCTTGGGCTACCTTCGCCAATGGCGGCTATAAAATCAACCCTTACTTGATCGACAAAGTGTATGATCGTAACGGACAAAATATTTTCCAAGCAGCCCCTAGCGTTACTCCAAGGCAGGCTAAACTTCTGCAGCAAGAACTAGCCGCTAACGCCCAAGAGGATTCAGTCGCCGAAGTGCCGCCAATTAACCTAGCTGAACCCATTTTGGACCCACGTACGGCATACTTAATTACGGACGTGCTAAAAGATGCCATTAAAAGAGGGACCGGCCGACGCGCACTGGCATTAAACCGGACTGATTTAGCTGGCAAAACCGGTACTACAAACGACTCTTTTGATAGCTGGTTTATTGGCTATAACTATGATCTGCTTACTTCTGTGTGGTCCGGCTTTGATCAGCCTGCCAGTCTTGGTCGCCATGAGTATGGCAGCAGTATTTCCTTGCCTATCTGGATTGATTACACCCGCCAAGCACTGGCAGATAAACCCATGAGCAACCAGCCTGAACCAACCGGATTAAGTTTGCTGCGTATCGACCCTCATAGCGGACGCGTTGCACCACCTGGTACACCTGAGAGCTTCTTTGAATTATTTAAAGAGGAAGATACGCCGCCCAGCATGGAAGAGTTTGACACGAACTTCACCACCCCAGGTGCTATTCAACCGAGCTTTAAACAGGACAGCTATATTGACTTGTTTTGATCCTCTAATACACCCATGAATGCTGCACCAAAAAAAACCCGCCTGTTAATGAGCGGGTTTTTTATTCCTTAAGTCTGCTTATTTAAACACATCAGCAACTGACTGCAGCGGGTAGTTGCGCGGATAGGGCAAGCTCGCTACGCCACTTTCTATCGCTGCTTTTGCAGCAGCATCCGGCACCAGAGTAATCAAACGTGGGTCCAATGGCTTAGGAATAATATATTCACGGCCAAACTCCAGCGTATCTAAACCGTATGCCGCACAAACCTCGGGTGAAACCGACGCTTTGGCTAAGTCACGCAAA
>SMER01000322.1_pt1 | contig 12232 bp, 9 predicted proteins | sample 2456411 | NCBI WGS metagenome assembly SMER01 (sample SAMN10132597, study PRJNA489261) | soil metagenome | isolation source: day1 antibiotic-silt loam soil ammended with raw manure from dairy cow... | place: USA | collected 2015-05-01 | reverse complement strand
ATCTGGCCGAGATCGAGATGACGTGCAGAATCAACCCCCAATGCTTCGCTAATGACCATTCCTTCACTGTGTTGCAACACGGCAATGGTGAGGTAGTCAGTCATACCTTGTTGGTAGTGGGCAAACAGCACGTGACCGGATAGGGTGATATTTAACGCATCCAGTTGCTTTTTTAGATGCTCAACGGCATCTCGGCTGAACTGGGTGAAATCAATTTTTTCCGCAAGGTAATCAGCTAACCAGGCATGCAGTGGATATTCTGTTTGATCCGCCTGAAACAGGCCCCACGCTTTGCTCGGTTTGCTGTTATAGCTGTCGTTGATGTCAGCCAGTAAATGCTCTAAAGCGCTGCTCTGCGGCAAGCATTCGCTGCGTGTTTTCAGCATGGCAGGGCTGTCATCGGGCTTTTTGTCAATAAAATGAATAATACAATGGTGCAGAGGCATGGCGGTTTAACCTTTACGCTAAAACAGCCGCGACCTACTGTGTGCAATGCTCACAGTAGAATCACAGCAATAAAGTGATAAATGAAGTTATTTGGTGCTGTTGTCTCGCTCAGCTTTGAGACGATCTAAACGCTGTAAAACATAACGAACATGCAGGTGTAATTGGTAGAGTTCATTGGTGTACGACAGTGGTACTTCTACCTTTGCTAATTCGTCTTGCAGCGCAGTGAGGCGTTTGATCTCGTCATCCACGTGAGCGGGTAAAGTATCGTTGGAGAGTTGCTTGTCAACATCCCGGAGGTACTTGTACCAGCGATAAATCCGAGCACGAATGCGCCAGCGATAGACTGGACCGGCAATTTTAAACAATGGAAACAGCAGCACCAACAAAGGGATGACTAAAATAATATAGCGATCGGCCAGTGAAGCAATTCTAAAGGGCAAGTAACGCTGCAGTAGCGGTAAACCTTTGTCGTGAAAGTACTCGGCTTCGGTCAGCGACTCAAAATCATTGGGTAGATTTTTCGGCCAGGTATCAGGCTTATCAATCAAGGTACCTGATCTCATTACTTCTTGTGCAGAAGCTAAAATCAGCGCAGTCAGGGCCGGGTGGAAAGACTCATTAGCCATTAGCATAGCCACTGCACTCACAGTGGTGGTGTCTTGTTGTGGCTGATTGGTGGCAAGATTAAGTAAGCCTTGACCAACCTTGACTTCAGTTATAAAGGGCAGGCGTGCACGATACGCTGCGGCTTGATTAAAACTGACTAACTGCAATTCATTGTGGCTGGCAGCTTCTTGTACTAATGCACCCTCGGCAGGACCTAAGAAAAAAGCCGCATCCAGTTCGTCAACGAGCATCGCTGTCAGGGCTTTTTTGCCGCTATAAGCTTGCCAGCCTTCAGGTAAATTTTGATGGTCAATGTGATTGGCCGCAAGCATGGGGTTAACCATCATGCGAATACCGCCGTTGTTCGCACCAACAGCAGTACGTAAATTGATTAAATCACTGAGGGTGTTGATTGTTAGGTCTTTCTTGACCGCTTTGCAGCAGCGCCAGTTGCACGCCGCTGTCATCGTTGAGCAGACGTTCGGTATTTTCACGCGAGCCTTTGCTGTTAACCAGCTTTAACTCAAATCCTTCTTTGGCCAGTTCTTCGCGTAGTTTTTCGGCGAATTGTGCGTAACCACCGCCAACACCGCCTGTGCTCATGGTGGCATGCATCGGTGGTGGTGGTGCGACAAAGTAAAATAATGCAGCGACCAATGCCGCCAAAACGGGCACCAACCATAAGTTGGCGCGCAACATAATGGATATGTCTTGCAAGATACGATTCATCGGCACTCCCTGTTATGCAGGTATTGTTGTTATGGGGTATTCGGACTTTTACGACGCGGAATACCAAAACGCTGACGTCGCTCCCACAAGCATTTGCGACTGATACCAAGTTTACTGGCTAAATCAGTTTCGGTCATATGGTCTTGATGCTCAAGCACAAAGCGTTGGAAATAATCCTCTAAAGATAAATCGCTGGCGGCAGGTTCTGCCTCATTAGCCGCGGCCTGGCCTGCAGCCTCTAACGCAGTGCTGCTGGCTAATTCGTTTGCAGCGTCCTCAGCATCCAGATCAACATCAATACCCATTAGTTCAGTGGTCACTTGCGAGCCTTCGCAGAGAATCACTGCACGCTCTAAGGCATTTTCCAGTTCACGTACGTTGCCTGGCCAGCTGTATTTTTGCAGCGCTTTTTTTGCTTGTGCAGTAAAGCCCATAGGCTCTTTATCCATACGCAGACGCTGGCGCTCGAGGAGGATGTCGGCAATTTCTACCACATCATTCTCACGGTCACGCAAAGCAGGTAAGTGCAGTGCGATCACATGCAGGCGGTAATACAAGTCTTCACGGAAACCACCGGTTTTCGCGAGACTTTTTAAATCACGGTGAGTTGCAGCAACGAGGCGTACATCAACTTTTTGTGATTGCACTGAGCCGACTCTACGGAGCGCGCTTGTGCTTCTAATGGCAGTTCACCAATTTCATCTAAAAATAATGTACCGCCATGCGCGGCTTCCACCAAACCGGTGCGAGCTGATACAGCGCCAGTGAAAGCGCCTTTCTCATGGCCGATTCAGGAATCGCTGCGCAGTTCACCGAGATCATCGGCGCTTTTGCACGTTTCGATAAATTATGTAGCGCACGCGCCACTAACTCTTTACCGGTGCCGGATTCGCCTTGAATGAGCACGTTAGAATCGGTTGGTGCGACTTTGCGGATTTTACCGTAAAGGGTGCGCATCACTGCACTGCTACCAATAATACCAATATCAGAGTTATCGAAGGCTTCCTCTGGCTCAGCATCGAGCAGCGGGTCTTCGCCGGACTCATCTTGTTCTACCTGTAACTGATAGTCATGGATGATGCGGGCGATGGTTTGCAGCATTTCATCATGATCAAAAGGTTTGGCAATATAGTCAATTGCGCCTAAACGCATGGAGTCAACCGCTGAGCGTAAGCTGGCATAACTGGTCATGATCAGCACTGGCTTAGGCTCGGCCAGCTTAATCATTTCGGTGCCAGGCGCACCAGGTAAGCGCAAATCGCTAATGATCAAATCAAAAGATTGAATGTTATAGCGCTCTTGTGCTTCTTGAACGGAACCTGCTTCGCTGACCTGATACGTGTTGCGTTCGAGTAAACGACGCAATGCCGAGCGAATAATAGGTTCATCTTCAACAATCAAAATATGATGCATTGACACTCTCTCTAAACAAACAGAATGAATAGGTGCGCCAGAACTATGTTGTTCATAGCAGACCACTCACTACTGGGCTGGAGGTTGGAACATGGCGCGGCAAAGTAATACGGAAACGAGTGCCGCGCTGATGCTCTGTATCGCTGGGGCTATCGACATGGATTTCCCCGTGGTGTTCTTCAATAATCGAGTAGACCAAAGCCAAGCCCAGTCCAGTGCCTTGGCCAGGGTCTTTGGTGGTGAAGAAAGGCTCGAATAAATGTTCTAAATTAGCGGTGCTGATGCCAGTGCCTTGATCCTCAATGGATAACTCTACATGAGAAAGGGTCGCGGTTGTGCGGATATAAATGTGCCCTTGCTCAGGACTGGCATCGCGCGCATTGGATAATAAGTTGATCAGTACCTGTGCGAGACGCTGTGCATCGCCAAGAACTAAATGCTGTGGGTTGCATAGATTAAAAAAGTTTACCGCTTTACTGAGCTTGTTCAGACTGAGTAAATGCATCGCTTCAGCACTGGTGTCGAACAGGCTGACCGGCTCGTGATTGTCATGCTGTTGTTGGCCTGAGTGCGAGAAGCTCATCAGCGACTGCACAATGCGCGACACCCGTTTAGTTTGTTCGAGGATTTGGCTGCTCATTTCAATGATTTCAGCATCTTCATCGCGTTCTTCACGCAGGTTTTGCGCCAAGCAAGCAATGCCAGTAATCGGATTGCCAATTTCATGAGCAACCCCAGCGGCTAGTCGGCCAATCGAGGCTAAACGCTCTGAGTGCACCAGCTTATCTTCGAGTAAGCGCGTTTTGGTTGCATCTTCAACCAGAAGCACTAAACCGGTATTACCAGGTGCTAAGGGTTCATCAATGGCCGCTTTGTGCAGGTTTAACCAGCGCGCTTCGTGCAAACCTTGCAGTGCATGTTTATGTAAATGAGAGCGACTACCTTGAGCAAACTCAACCAGTAGATTACGCCACGGGGCATCAATGCTATCCAGTCGTGAACCCACCACGCGTGAGGCGGTAATCCCTGTGAGGTCTTCAAGGGCGCGGTTCCACATGAGAATTTCATTGTCTTTGGCCAGTGAGCACACACCCATGGGCAAGTCTTGCAAGGTTTGTCGGTGATAGCGACGCAGCGCATCCAGTTCGGCGGCAAGGCCAGTCAGGCGTGAGCGATAGTCTTCTAAACGGCTTTCAATAAAGTGAATGTCTTCGGTGACATAGGTTTCACTGCCAGCTTTATAAGGCAAAAAGTTACCGACTAAATCTTGCGCAACGCTTGGGCCCATTAGACCTGATAAGTTTGCTTCAATGCGGTCGCGTAAGCGCCGTAAGGCAAAAGGACGACGTTCATCAAAGGGCAGTTGCAAGTCTTGCATGGCCTGTTCAACTTCACGTTGCGCGGTGACTGCGCCTAAGGGTTTGGACAGTTCTGCCACAAATTGCTGCGCTGTGCGTGCCAGTAATTCACGTCGTTCAGGGCGGCGCACATTGTTGACGACACAGGCTTGGGCGGCACGCTGCTCTTCACTGCTGGTGCGCGTTAATAGCGATACCACGACAAAAGTAAGGCAGTTTGCTGCCAGTGCGGCAATTGCCGAGAAGTGCCAGTTGCGGTCATCCAAAACATAAGTGTAATCAAACCAAGGCAGAGAGAACTCTTGGATGTTGCTCACCATAGGTAACAACATGCCGATCGTCCAAACCAGCATGCCCATCAGTGCGCCAGTGATAAAACCATTGCTATTGGCTTTGGGCCAATACAGCACTGAGAGCAACCCCGGTAAAAACTGCAAAGTCGCGACAAAGGCGATCAAACCTAGGTTGGATAAGTCTTGTTCCGAGCGCAGTAGTAGATAGAAACCGTAGCCGGCGACAATAATGGTGCAGATCAGTAAGCGCCTTGTCCATTTTAGCCAACGGTAAATATTACCTTCGGCTGGCGGTTGATACAGCGGCAAAACGATATGGTTGAGCACCATGCCGGACAGGGCTAAGGTCAATACGATAATCACGCCGCTGGCCGCGGACAGGCCACCCATATAAGCCAGTAAGGTGAGACGTTCATTGTTGGCTGCTAAACCTAAACCAAGAGTGAAGTATTCTGGCGAGGTGGGTGCACCGAGTTTGAGTCCCGCCCATAGGATGGGCAGCACAGGTAAACTCATCAGCAGTAAAAACAGTGGCACACCCCAACTGGCACTGACCATCGAGCGCGGGTTGAGGTTCTCGGTGAAAATCATGTGATACATGTGCGGCATCACAGTGGCTGAGGCGAAAAACAGTAGTAATAAGGTGCGCCATGGACCTTCTTGTAAGGGGATTTGTAGCTCACTGAGAATGTCTTTATTTTGCGATAGCCATATTTCTAAGTCACCAGGGCCATCAAACACCACAAATAACGCATAGGCGCCGATGGCTAGCAACGCGACGAGTTTGACCAAAGATTCAAAAGCAATGGCAAAGACTAAGCCTTCATGTTTTTCACGAGTGGCAACGTGCCTGGCACCGAATAAAATCGAAAACAGGGTGATTAAAACACAAAAGGCCAGGGCTACACGGTCTTGAATAGGCTCGCGGGTGAGAATTCCGATGGTGTCGGCGACGGCTTGGATCTGTAAGGCTAATAAGGGTAGAGCGCCTAACAGCATGCCAATTGTGGTGATGGCTCCGACCCAGGTGCTGCGAAAACGAAAGGCAAACAAGTCCGCTAACGAAGACAGTTGATGGGTTCGGGTTAGATGCAAAATCGGGTAGAGCAGTACTGGTGCTAATAAAAACGCACCGGACAAACCTAAGTAAATCGCTAGAAAGCCATAACCATATTGATAAGCCAGACCCACCGAGCCAAAAAATGCCCAAGCACTGGCGTATACACCTAGGGACAAAATATAGGTGAGAGGATGGCGCACGACCCAGCGTGGTACCCAGCCTTTTTCTGTCGCCCAGGCCACACCAAACAGCGTAAGTAAGTATGTGGTGCTGATTAAAATCAGCTGGCTAAGGCTAAAGCTCGTCGGCATCTTGTTGGCTCTGCAAAATAAAAGTGACCACAATCAGGATCAGCCACAATAAGTACGGGCGATACCAAACACTGCCGGCAGCAGTCCACCACTCCATGATGGCGGGCGAAAACAAATAAATCCCAACAACTAAAATGAGGACTAATCGATAAATGTACATGATGCCACTCAACACTCAAGTGTCACCGATAGTAACCAAGAGGGCGGCAGTTCGCCACAGTTAAGTGTGGCGAACTGCGTATTTATCGAACAAATTTGCCTTGGCGGCGTTCAATCCGAAACTCAACGGTGCTAGGGCGATAGCCCGCCCGCAAACTGGGTAACGGCAAGCAGGTATGCCACTGGGCATTAGGCGCTAAGGGACTTGTGCTGCTGTAACGCGCTTCGGTAAATAGGGTTTCAACCAGGTTGATATCCTCCCCCGGGCGGTAGGCGGCGATGCGCCATTTTAAATTGATCAGTGACTGATCAGTACTGTTACGTAATTGCACACGCAGTGGTGCGTCTGCTGTGCACTCTGATGGTGCATAAGTGATTTGCATGTCTAAACGATCGAGCTGACGCTGGTTGCTACGCTGGTCAAGAATGAGCCAGCCAGCGATGCTCGCCAAGGTCAGCAGAATCGGCAGTCCAATGGCCAGTGTGCGCTTAGGATAGCGCAGCAGCAAGACCAGCCATGTCAGTGGAATTAACGCCGGTGGTAGCATCAGGCTAATCCTCAGGTTGGTCGCGTAAGAACACTAAGTGCTCGGGCTTGGATTGCTCGGCACTGTAATAATAGCCTTGCGTGTTGAACTTGCGCAGTCCCGCAACTGAGTCAATTTTATTTTCAATCACATAACGTGCCATCATGCCGCGTGCTTTTTTTGCGTAAAAGCTAATGATTTTATACTGGCCGTTTTTTAAGTCTTTAAAGTCAACGTCGATCAGTGTTGCTTTAAGCTGTTTGGGCTTGACCGCTTTAAAGTACTCATTGGAAGCCAAATTAAGCAAAACGTCGGTTTTCTGTTCGGCTAAGCACTGATTGAGTGATTCAGTAATCTGCTCGCCCCAGAAGTCATAGAGATTACGACCTGCTGGATTGTCGAGTTTGGTACCCATTTCTAAACGGTAAGGCTGCATTAAGTCCAGTGGACGTAACACTCCATAGAGACCGGAAAGAATGCGCAAGTGTTGCTGTGCGTATTTAAAATCAGCCGCGCTTAAGCTGTCGGCATCCAAGCCGGTATAGACATCACCGCGAAACGCCAAGATCGCTTGTCTAGCATTCTCAAGCGTAAAGTCAGGCTGCCACTGGGTAAAACGCGCCACGTTAAGGCCAGCCAATTTATCGGAGAGCTTCATCAGTTCAGCCAGTTCATTGGGCGAGAGTTTGCGTAACACTTCAATCAGTTGGCTAGATTGCTCAAGGTAGCGTGGCAGGCTGTATTCTTGAGTGGCCAAGGGGCTTGTGTAATCCAGTGTTTTAGCTGGCGAAATAACCATAAGCATAGAATCAGGTCCTCAGAACAATGCAGCTTGAACTGGCGCTGCGGGAAAAGGCATATGCCTCGAGTATACAATTTAAAATGCGCCAAGTGCGTTCTGTAAATGGCAATGAGGCAGCAAAGCACGGATGAATCTGCGACAATACGCGGCTCTGTAGTTAAAGTTTATTAGTAGTTGATGACCAAGCTAAACACCTCGCACACATTACACGCACACATCAAGCAGGCCATGAGCGCTGACCAGCATCGCTTGCGTCAGCGGCTTTCGGCGTTGCTGAAAAAGCCAGAGCATGACAGCGCCTTAGCGCAGTGGCAGCAGGATCTGGATAAGTCCTGCCAGCAGGTGGCGAATCGTCGCTTAAGCATTCCAAAGATTCACTACGATGACAGCTTGCCAATTGCCGAGCGCCGTGAAGACATTAAACAGGCGTTAGCCAAGCATCAGGTGCTGATCATTGCCGGTGAGACGGGGTCTGGTAAAACCACGCAGTTGCCTAAGCTGTGTTTGGAACTAGGGCGCGGCACTCAGGGTTTGATTGGCCATACTCAGCCACGGCGTTTGGCGGCGCGCAGTGTGGCCGCACGCATTGCTGAAGAAATTGCCAGTCCGCTGGGTGAGTTGGTGGGGTATCAGGTGCGCTATGAAGATCAGAGCCATGAGCGCACCTTAATTAAGCTCATGACAGATGGTATTTTGCTCGCGGAAACAGGACGTGATCGTTTTCTGCAGCGTTATGACACGATCATTATTGATGAAGCTCATGAGCGCAGTCTCAACATCGATTTTTTACTGGGTTATATCAAACAGCTGCTACCGCGCCGTCCTGATCTAAAAGTGATTATCACCTCGGCGACCATTGATCTTGAGCGTTTCTCTAAGCATTTTGATGATGCACCGATTATCGAAGTGTCCGGCCGTACTTACCCAGTGGACACTTGGTATCGCCCGTTAGTGGCCAGTCAAGATGAAGACGGTAATACCGTTGAAGAAGACCTCAGTGTTGATCAAGGCATCTTGAATGGTTTGCTAGAAATCGCTGAGCATGAGCGCTGTGAAAAGCGTTTGCCCGGTGATGTCTTGGTGTTTTTACCCGGTGAGCGCGAAATTCGTGAATGCGCTGAAGTGTTGCGTAAAGCCCAGCTCAAACACACCGAGATTTTACCGCTGTATGCACGTTTATCGCCCAGCGAGCAGCAAAAGATTTTCCAAAGCAGCCCAGCACGTAAAGTGATTCTAGCCACCAACGTCGCGGAAACCTCGCTCACCGTGCCGGGTATTCGTTATGTGATTGATAGTGGTAGCGCACGTATCAGTCGTTACAGTTATCGAGCAAAGATCCAGCGATTGCCAATTGAAGCCATTTCCCGCGCCAGCGCCAATCAGCGCCAAGGCCGTTGTGGTCGAGTCGAGGCGGGAATTTGTATTCGTCTGTACAGCGAGGCAGATTTTCTAGGCCGGCCTGAGTTTACTGATCCAGAAATTTTACGCACCAACTTGGCGGCAGTGATTTTGCAGATGCTGCATTTACGCCTTGGTGCCATTGAAAACTTTCCCTTTATTGAACCGCCAGAAGGCAAGGCTATCAGTGATGGCTTTAATGTGCTGCAAGAGCTCAGCGCGGTGGATCGCGACAGCAAGCTGACTGACTTAGGTAAGCAGCTGGCGCGTTTGCCCATTGATCCACGAGTGGGGCGCATGTTGCTGGCTGCTGCCGAACAAGGCAGTTTGCGCGAGATGTTGATTGTCGCTAGTGCCTTGTCGATTCAAGACCCCCGTGAGCGCCCAGCGGATAAACAGCAAGCCGCCGATCAAGCTCATGCGCCCTGGAAAGATCCAGATTCCGACTTTGCTGTATTGATTAATATTTGGCGCAGCTTTGAAGAACAGCGTTTAGCATTGGGCAGCTCCGGTGTGCGTCGTTGGTGTCGCACGCATTTTCTTAATTATTTACGCATGCGTGAATGGCGCGATGCGCACCGTCAACTCACCTTGGTGTGTCGTGAGTTGCAACTGCCCTTTAACGAGCAGCCCTGCGATTACGCACAACTGCACAAAGCTTTGTTGACCGGCTTGCTCAGTCAAATCGGCCAGAAAACCGAAGACAATGACTTTTTGGGTGCGCGGCAGCGGCGTTTCCATATTCATCCCTCGAGCACCTTGGGGCGTAAACGTCCGCAGTGGTTGATGGCGGCTGAACTGGTGGAAACCACTAAGCTGTTTGCCCGCTTAGTAGCGAAAATTGAGCCGGAGTGGGCCGAGCAACTGGCAGAGCATCTGCTTAAGCGCAGTTACCTAGAGCCACACTGGGAAAAACGCCGTGGGCAAGTAGTGGCTTATGAGCAGGTGAGTTTGTACGGTTTGATTATTATCGGTCGCCGTTCTGTGCATTATGGCCCGATTGACCCGGTGCTCAGTCGTGAGACCTTTATTCGTGAAGGTTTGGTGGCCAATGAAATTCTCAGTCGTGCGCACTGTTTGCAAGCCAACCGCGAGTTATTAGCCACGCTGGATAAGCTTGAGGCCAAAGCCCGTCGCCGCGATATTTTGGCCGATGAAGAGACCTTGTTTGCCTACTACGAGCAGCACATCCCTGCGGATGTTTATCAAACCGCCAGTTTTGATCGTTGGTACAAACGCAGCAGCGAGAAAAACCCACAGCTGTTGCTGATGACTGAAGCCGATGTGCTGGCGCGCGATGCCACCGAGGTGACGGAAAACCAATACCCCGACACCTTAAGCTGGCAGGATATTCAGCTGCCACTCAGTTATCACTTTGAGCCGGGGCATGTGCGTGATGGCGTTACTGTCACCATTCCTGCACCCTTGCTGGCGCAAGTGCCTGAAGCCTTGTTGCAGTGGCTTGTGCCTGGTTTGTTAGCCACGCGTTGCATTGCCATGGTGCGTAATTTGCCGAAAGCCGTGCGCAAAAACTTTGTGCCTGTGCCTGACTTTGTTGGCGCAGCCTTAGAAGGCCTGCCGTTTGCTCAGGGTTCACTGTCTGAAGCGCTGGGGCAGCAGTTATTACGCATGACCGGAGTGCGGGTCAGTGAAGAACTTTGGCAGCAAGCGGCAGAGCAGCTTGAAGATCATCTGCGCATGAACATTGAAGTGGTCGATGCTGCAGGTAAACATTTGGGTGAAGGCCGTGACTTAGCTGAATTACGCAGCCGTTTTTCTGGGGCCAGTCAGCAAGCCTTGGCTGAACTCAAGCAGACTAAAACGGCAACGCAAACAGTGGCGGCGGATACCTTTGCCGTGGCTGCGCAAAGCACACATAAAGTCGCTGGCATGGCGATGACGGTCTATCCCGCTTTGGTCGATAACGCCGGAGAAGTGCAGGAAGGGCGGTTCTCGACTCAGCAACAAGCCGATCAAGAACACCGCCGTGCTTTGCAACGTTTACTCCTGCAGCAGGTGGCAGAGCCGGCTAAGTATTTACGCAGCCGTTTGCCAGGATTGACTGAAATGGCGCTGCTGTACCGTGATTTAGGCCGAATTGAGGCGCTGACTGAAGACATTCTTTTAGCCAGTGTTGATCGTTGTATGTTGCAGGGTTTAACCCTGTTGCCACGTGATGCAGAGGCGGTGGCCAAGTTAGCCGAAGCTAAACGTGGTGAGTTAGTACCGGTGGCGGAGCATTTAGCCAAGACGGTGTTGCTGATTTTACAGCGTTGGCATGAAATTAAAAAACGCCTGAAAGGACGGATTGATCTGTCGATGGCGGTGGCGTTGAATGACATTAAAGCGCAGCTCGCCAGTTTGCTTTATGCCGGGTTTGTGCGTGATACGCCAGCGCAGTGGCTGCAAGAATACCCGCGTTACCTGAAAGCGATTGAGCAACGTCTTGAGAAGTTGCCGAGCCAAGTGCAACAGGACCGGGTATGGACGATTGAGCTGACGGGGTATGTCGATAAGCTGAAAAAACGTCAGTCTAAACATGCGCAAGAAGGTAAGTACGATGAGGCGCTGACGCTGTACCGCTGGATGTTGGAAGAGTACCGCGTGTCGTTGTTTGCCCAGCAGCTCGGTACTAAGGTGGCAGTGTCGGATAAGCGTCTGAGCAAACAGTGGTCGTTAGTCAGCGATTAAGCCTAGAGCTGGTCGGCAAAACCTTTGCTTGCCTGCATGCATTGGCAATCCATGCGCGGTGGTTGCTTGCCGCTCGAGTAAGAGTTGCAATAGCTTTGTACGAGCAGGTCATACCTGCGACCAGCGGTGGCTCATTAGTTAGATTTGTGTAGTTGCCGCTCAGAAGTTTGTAACTCGCTGGTTATTTTAGACTTTGCATTGCGCACTATTGTGCAGTGCTGTTTTTACCTTGCGCCTACCGCACTGCACTGAATCTGTTTTTCCCTCAACGCGTCATCCTGACTCGCTTCGGGGCTACGCCATCCCTGGCTACGCTGATCACAGATCCAGCGCAGCACTCATTGATCATTATCGCTGGCATTGAGAACGCTCATATCTGGAAGTGCTAGCGCTGAGAACGTACATTTCTGAGAGTGCCGACATCTGGGAGCGCGG
>SMER01000234.1_pt1 | contig 12629 bp, 16 predicted proteins | sample 2456411 | NCBI WGS metagenome assembly SMER01 (sample SAMN10132597, study PRJNA489261) | soil metagenome | isolation source: day1 antibiotic-silt loam soil ammended with raw manure from dairy cow... | place: USA | collected 2015-05-01 | reverse complement strand
AATTTGTTAAATTCAGGAATGCGTTAACGCAAAAAGCTTTCTCACCAAATACAATAAAAACTTATCTTACCGAGTTCGCGCAATTGTTAATCCTACTAACGTCCGGCAGCTTTGTGAAGGAGCGGAAAAGAAAGCAAGGACATTCATTTTAGAACCAACGTAAGCCAAAGCAAATTTTATTCACTAAATTACTAAAAAGCGAATAAAATTTGCTTTGGCGAAAAGAAAAGATAGAGCTTCAACTCAACTGTTACCCCGCTCTTTCACAAAACTGCTTGTTGTATGCAGGCTATAAGTTAGTCGGGGAGTTTAAGAGTTAGGAAGCAAGCAGGCTCTTTGGCAAGGTTGGCTTTGTGTGTTGGCTATGATTGCCTTGCCAATGTGCCTGAATGCTTGGATGAGTTTTTATTGTTTGGTAAAATCTACAATCGTATAATTAATTGTTCCTAATGCATTGCTTGATGCATCGTATAAAGTAGAACCATAACTATTAGAATGCTCCCATTTAAGTTGGGTATTAGTTAAGTTTTTGATAGTCATATTAAATACTTCTGATGATGATTGGTCTGTAAGTTTTAGATTACTTCCAGAGAGTATATAATTATATTTGGAATCAGGTGCACCTCCTGAAACTTCTGAAATGTGAAGCGTATTATCTGTATTGAATTTATAATAATTTGTGCCTTCTTGGGCTGTGGCATCATACGTTGTTTCTGATCCTCCGCCCATTGGAGTATAGTAGATTATAGATTTGATAAGTTTCCAGTTGCCTACTATTAAGTTTGGATACTCATCTTCTGGTTTGGGGTTATTGGGTGTCAGATCATTTTTCTTATCACAACTTGCGAATATTGCTACTGAAAGCAATAGAAATAATAGTTTTTTCATTTTTTATAGTAAAGTTTACTTTATTTTCTTTAAAAATAATTCAAATTTTTCTTTATTTATATCAAATTGCGAAAGCTCAAATTCAGTAAAATCTGTTTTTACTTCTCCGCCATAGTATAGCGATACAAACCTATTCATTCCATTGTGAGTATTATAGAACTTAATCACTGCCATAGTATCTTCTTTTAGTAGATACATTGTACCTCCTCTATCATCAATTGTACACAAGGTGTATTTATACATACAGTATTTATTAAATTTTTTTGGCGAGCTGTATTTTTGCCTCATTTCAAATAAGACATCTCGTTGCCATTCTTGTGCATAATTACTAGATAAGAAAGTAATAAATGTGATAAATAAGATGATACTTTTCATAGCTGATGATTATTGTTTGAAATCAGGATACTTTGCTTCAGTTCCTCGTATAAAATTTTCATATGCTGCTTGTTGCCAGTTCTTGACGTACCATTTTTCACAACTTTTAGAGAAATATTTTTGTGCCCACATTTTTTTCATTGTTGTTTGTTTTTATTGTAAATAAATAATTCTATCAAGAGAAATATTAATGCTAATCCAGCTTGAATTAAAAGAAATAAAAATAAGCTGCTGCTAACATTTCCTGCCTTATAAAGTAAGGGTATAGAAAAAACAAATAAAGTAATAGATATAAGGAAACGTCTTAAATAATAATATTTCGGACCTATATTGATCAATGTAAAACACAAAAATATATTATAAATTATTGATACCCCTCCTAAGTCTCCTACCTGATTTCCAATACCATCATTTGCAAGCTTAAAACCATTTAAGTGCCAACTTACTATAATATATAGGTAAATTAAATTTATAATATTGGTTATTATTTGATAAGCTTTTTTCATTTTTTTACAGTTAATTCGCAATTTGGATAAAGTTTTTTAACGGCTTTTTTATAGTGTTCAAAATAACAGGTTCTTAATTCATGTCCACTATTCATTAGTGCAGATTTATCATAATTATATCTATTATCTTTCCACCACATATTCTGTTCAACTATATTAGAACTTTTATATTCGTCATAAAGTCCTAATACATGACCGAATTCATGTGCAAATGTTTGAAGGTTATAATAACTTGCATTAGTTGTAATGTTAATATCATCAACTACTCGAGGTCTGTTAATAAACATAATTTCATTTTGCACATGAAGTATTTTATGATAAGATTGATTACGTTTTTGGGCATAAATATATATTGGAATATTTTTAGGTACTTTTTCACATTTTAATTCTATAAAGAACCCACTTTCTGTCCAATAATTACTCAACGCATTAAAAAGCATATCACTAACATTGCTTTCGTCAATTCCTGACACATCCTTATCAATAACTATTTTTATTTTCGCTATTACAAAGCATTTATAACCGTCAAAATAAAAATCAAAGTTCCCTACTTTTAAACCTCCTAATTCCGTATTCTTTCTATAAATTACTTTACCTGCCTCTGTTAGCATATCTCTAATATCTTCCATTGAAGGATAAAATTTTGTTTTTGTGTTAAGGGATAACTCTACCAATCATGATTAATAATGTTATGACCACACACATATTCTTTTCGTTGAATGAACGCAAAAAAATCAGTCAATGATTTAGCATGGAAATCTAATCCATTATGAGTTGTAGCACCTAAATCAAGAATCTTCTTGCTTTTAAAGTCTACTTCAGTATCTATGAAAACGATATTTCCCATTATTGAATGACTAAATTTTCATGGAGTTATTTTTCTTGTTTACAATTTTAAATTTTTCAAATGATATTAATTAGATCTTTGTTTAAGAGCAATGAACTCCATTAAAGTATTAAGCTCTTTTGAACTTTATATTCCACCATAAATATATAACAAATAATTACAAGTTGCAGTCGCTACATTTAAAGTTTTAAAATAAATGACTTTGCAAGCTTCATTTTCAACTTATGAAATAGCTAACATCGACATTTTGTGTGTCCTCGATTTTTTTTTATATCTTTAAAATCAACCAAAATGTGAAGAATAAGGGTATGATAGCCCAAACAACATCAAACATGGAAAAACCAATCTTAGATCAATTAATTCAATTACGAAGACACATACATCAATACCCTGAAATCTCTGGCGAAGAGGTCAAAACCGCAGCAGCAGTAGTAGCATTCTTTAAGGATTTAAAATATACCCATATCGAAACTCAAGTGGGAGGAACAGGAGTGTTAGTCACTTTTGATTCAGGGAAAGCAGGGAAATCTTTATTGTTTAGGGCGGAATTAGATGGATTGCCGATTCAGGAAGTAAATGATATGGCGCATAAATCTGTTTATGAAGGTAAAGGACATCAATGTGGACATGACGGACATTTAACGATGTTAGTCGGAGTAGGGGCTTGGCTTTCAGAAAACCCTCCTAAAAGCGGGAAAGTACATTTGATATTTCAACCGGCAGAAGAAAATGGAGAAGGCGCTAAGGCAGTAATAAATGATGAGCGGTTTAAAGCCTTGAAATTTGATGAAGTTTACGCATTACATAATTTGCCGGGTTATCCTTTAGGGCAAATTGTAGTGAAAGAAAATTCGTTTACTGCGGCGGTGAATAGCATCATCATCAAGATTAAAGGAAAAACATCACATGCGGCGGAACCTGAAAAAGGATTGAATCCATCTTTAGCAGTTGCTGAAATTTTAAGTGGATTGGAAGCATTTCAAAATAATGATCCCAAATTAGCTGACTTTAGATTGATCACACCTGTTTATGTGACGATGGGTAGTCAGGATTATGGTATATCTGCTGGAGATGCGGAAATTCATTTGACATTAAGAAGTTGGACTAACGAAGGATTGGCGGAGTTAGAACAATTGGTTATTCAGTTAGCGGATGAGGTTTGTAAAACGCATCATTTAGCATTTGATCATGAGTTTTTAGCTCATTTTTATGCCAATGAAAATCATAAATCCTGTGTGGATGCCGTTAGAAATGCGGCTGATACAGCACAATTAAATCTATTAGAACAGTCTTTCCCTTTCAAATGGGGTGAAGATTTTGGAATTATTACGACACAATTTAAGGGTTGTATGTTTGGATTAGGATCAGGAGAAAATCAACCAGCACTTCATAATCCTGATTATGATTTTCCAGATGCATTAATTCCAAAGGGGATTGCTATTTTTACCACGCTTATTAAAAACCAATTGCAATAGAAAAATATGTTTGAAACCACCTCATTAACCATCAATAAAAGTGCTTATCAAAATAATTTAAGATTCATTCGTAAACAAATTGGAGAAAATGTCAAATTTTGTAGCGTTGTCAAAGGTAATGCCTACGGACATGGGATTGATCCGTTCGTTAAAATGGCTGCGGACTGTGGTGTAGATTATTTTTGTGTGTACTCTGCAAACGAGGCATATGAGATTAAGCAGACAATCACGCAAGCTGTAACTGTTATGATTATGGGTATGGTTGAGGGTGCATCTTTAGAGTGGGCGATATCGGAAGAGATCGAGTTTTTTGTTTTTGATATCGAGCGACTTCAAGATGCGGTGGAAATAGCTAAATCACAGCATAAGAAATGCATCATTCATTTAGATATCGAAACGGGTATGAATCGAACAGGGATTTCTATGACGGATATCAAAAAAGTTTGTGATTTTATTAGATTTCATCAAGATTATATTCATTTGAAAGGAGTTTGCACACATTATGCTGGTGCCGAAAGTTATGTCAACGATGAGCGCGTGCAACAGCAGATAGTGAATTTTAATCAAGCGGTAAAGGAGATTTTGTTTTATGGTTTAGATCCGGAATACATTCATAGTGCATGTTCGGCGGCGATGATGAATTATCCTGAAACGATTAGTAATATGGTGAGAGTGGGGATCATGCAGTATGGTTTTTGGTCTAATGAAGAAACTTTGATTAGATATAGTGATAAGTTAACGGATGATTCCATACTTGAATCGGATAAAGAGTTGACTCGATTATTAGAATGGAAGACAACAATTATGTCGATTAAACAAGTTGAGAAGGGAGCATTTATTGGTTATGGGAATAGTTATCAAGCCTATGCTGATATGGAAATCGCTGTCATTCCTGTGGGTTATTCTTATGGTTATAGTAGAGAGTTGAGTAATGTAGGTAAGGTGTTAATTGGTGGAGAAGAAGCGCCTATTTGTGGCATTATCAATATGAATGCTATGTGTGTAGATATTACGCATATCAAAAATGCCCAAAAAGGAGATGAGGTCGTTTTGATAGGACATCAAAACGAGAATACGATCACAGTAGCGTCCTTTGGAGAAATGAGTAATATGATGAATTATGAGTTATTGACGAGGTTGCCGCATGATATTCCAAGGGTGGTGATTGAAGGGTAGGGAGTGTTTTTATAATAGAAAATGATTGGAAAACAAGAATTCGATAGCCAATAATTCGACCATCCAACTTTAAGGTTAAAGAAGATATATTTTTTTTAAACTTAAGTTTAAAAGTGATTTTACCTTCTTCGTAAATCTCTTTTTGGCTTAGTTTTTAAATCCCTTTTTGGAGTAAATGTATCACTCGGGAAAAACATTCCGCCTGGAATGAAGGTGTCACTTGGAAAGAACTTATCGCTCGGGAAGAATGTATCACTTGGGAAATTAATTTCATCCACTTAATCTTTTCCATCGGTGAATACAACCGTTTTAGCCACCTGACGCTGGCCCGATTTTTAAGTAAAACCTAAACACGAAGGTACATTTTTTTTACATAAATGCCAACACGAAGAGTTTCTTCGGGCTGGCGTTCAGACGGTTTGTTAGAGAACGGCGAACTTGTTGATTTTTTTTATGAAATATTATTTTTATTGAATTTTATATTCTAAATTTATAATACATTATTAGGTAAAAAGGTATCTGTGAAACATATTTTCATCTTTTAATTAAAGGTGTTTAGCTTCGAACAAAGAGTTTTAATTATTATAGTTTTTACATTAAAAAAGATGTAGAAAGCATGTTTTTAGTAACAGTGCCACTATAAGGAAGGAAGGTTTAATATTCTGTCTGACTAAACTCCAACTGGTTAAGTTAAATCAAATGAGTGTAAAGAGTCGAAGAATCAGTAATAAAATTGTTCATAGTTTACTATTATGATTGTCAAAGTGGCATGATTTATCATTAATTAAAACTTTAATATTATGAAAAAGTTAGTTTTAAAATCAATTGTATTTTCATTAATTGGTTTAATTTCTTTGGCTTGTCATATAAAGGATATTAATCTTGAGTCAAATTTAAATAAGGCTATTAATGAAAATGATGAAATGGAAAAAGGTTTAAATAGTGATACTTTAAACTATTTCTCATTTGTGTTTCCTGATGAATCACAGGTAATCGAATATGATGATCACATCGATTTCAAATTACCTAATGGTTATATGGCATATGGTGTTGATGAAAATGGGAATTATCAGGCATTGTCTACAGGTTCAATAACTTGTACTTGTAAGAGTGGAAGTGGAGGATGCAGCCCAGGAAAAGTTGGTGGACAGGTAGCTTGCGTTATGACAGATTGTAATACTTGTGAGAAATCAGGTACTTCCTTATCTGGTGGTGTGAGGCTTACAGATTTAATTATTGTGAATTTAGAAGAGGCTCCTGTTAATTTTATTAGTGAAATTAGGGATCTTGAAGATAGAATTGTTTTACCCTCTGAATTTTTAAATTTAGATATTATTGAAAATGTCCTGATTGAATTGGAAGAGAATTTGATCAAAAGTAATTCGTCAGAAACGAAAATTATCCCCATTGAAATATATGGATACATTGTTATGATTGAAGTACCCGCAGATATTGATAACACTTCTATTTATATATCAGGAGGCAAGGAAAGTTGTGGATGTAATAGTGGAGGTAACTGCCCTAAGAATAAAAAATTAATAGCAGTATGGTGTGATGCAACAAATTGTCAATCCTGTACGATGTCAGGAACATTTACAACTCCGGATGGGAATGTTAATTATGATTTCGATGTAAGGAACAATAGAATAGTAATTAATTAAATTCCAAGATGGTATTGTAGGTCTTCACAATTTAGAGATTGAATATGATTTAGTGTAGGGTAATAATTATCACTAGAGAATATTTAGGATTTAGGGAGTCAAAATAACAACGCAATAAAAGCACGTTCATAAAAAGAAACGTGCTTTTATTATTTGCGATAAATTTTAAATCGAAGCATTGTGCTCGCTGTTCTCTAACGATTTGCTGCTTGCCGAAGACGGGGCTTTCGGAACACCAACCTGTCAAGCTACTACTAATGTTTATTAAATGCTTTAATGTTCATATTCGCACTTCCGCCCCGCTTTTGGCAAGGTGCTGTTATAGGTTGCCAGTCACACACAGTTTTATTCATACAAGTAACTATAAGTTTCAATTTTCTCTGGTCTTTCCACGCCGCACCATTCAGTATGCGCCATTGTCTTTATTACTTTTTTGGTCAATTGGTTTTTATTGTAAGTAAAAGAAATTTCTTTGTCTACATAAAATTCTTTGTCTTTTGACATTGTGTAGGTGCTATATTCAATTTGTCGAACGATGTTTTTATTTTTAGTAATGATTACAACTTTAGAACTAATTTCGTTTGCAAAGTGAAACTTAAAAACTGTTTTACTTGTGTCGGTGTATGCGATTGAATCTCTGTTTTGCAAGTTCTCACCGTTCAGGTCCCAACTTTCTTGTTTAATTAAGCTGTCGTTTTTATCATAGATATATTTTGTAATTCCTTCCCACCAAACGTCTGAGGTACTAATGGTCTTGGATTGCTTTGTCTTTTTGTTTGGAAAATATTCATAGTAAACAGTATTTGTATCTTGTCCCATTGTCGAGATGGATTTTGAAATCAATCCGTTGGAGTCGTATAATGATTGATAAATATTGGTATTAGAGTGTTTGTTGTCCGGAAACCAAGTCATGTTTGTTAAAACTCTTCTTTGCAGTGAATCATAATAGCATTTTTCAATGTAATTAATTAGACCAGTTGTCTCGGAATAACGCACCCGCTCTAAAGTCCTCCCGGTCAAGTCTTGAGTTTCTATCATGTATTTAAACTTTGGCAAAGTGTCAAACTGCAAAAAAGTCGTAACGGTTTTATATTTCTGTCCATGAGCAGATTCTTTGTCTGACGTGTTACAATTTGTCAAGCCCAAAGCCAATATTATAATTGATATGATTTTAATTCTACTCATGTCTTGGCTGCTTACCTGCTGGCTTTATTTTTTTCTATTAAACTCAGGTGTGCAAAGACTTCCTGTCGCACCGCTTCCGTAATTTAAAACTATATTTTCTTTGTAAAACATATTCATACAATCATCTGAATATTCCTCCTGTTGTTCGGGAGTCAAATTTTTATCAAATACATAAAAACTTAATAATGCCATTCCACTAAACCCATATTCAATCTCAAGAGGTTTTCCACTATAGATTCCAATACAATTGATATTATCCAGTTTATCATATAATTTACTTAATGTTTCTCTATTCCAGTTAAGTTCATTTAAGACTAATTCTAAAGATTTTGTTTTTCCTTCATTATTTTTTTCATATTTGGCTGGTAGAGTTTTTTTATAATTATTAAGATTAACATCCCATTTTCCAAAAATTTTTTCTCGTGTAGTTGAATCGTCAGTCTGTTTGTATACAAAAAAATCAATATTGCTCACAGAGTTATATTGTAGTCTTATTTCATAATCTTTTGGAACTATTTCATTTAGATAGTTTTTCAATTCAATTATTTCTTTTGAGTTATTATCAATATTATTTTTCATTCCATCAATTGAGTTCATTCCACAGCTTGAAATAAACATTGAAATAACTAGAATTTTTATAAGATGAACTATTTTCATTTTTGGTGCTTGCAGGTAACGGTTCGGCGGCTTTATGAAGGCGGCAAACTTTTCGATAAACTTCAAGCTCGAAGTTTTACGTAGTAAAATTAACGTAAAACTCCGAACTCGAAGCTATTTCCTGCCGCTTTCATTAAAACCGCATGTTAGCAGCAGTATCTTAAGGCATAATTAGGGTTTATTCTTTTGGTTTTTTTTTTATTTAATCGTTTTATTGTTAAATAATAAGGGTAAATCAAGGATATCAGAGGTATTGTAAAGGCGGAAGCCATGTCCCAATAGTCAAATTTAAAAGAAACCTCTTCTTTTAAATTTATTCTATAAAGAGTCACAATGCCTAAAAAAGCCAGCACTCCCAATATGTAAATAATTGCGAATATAAGACTTGTTAACCCTATTTTATTCCTATTTTCCATTATTATTACGTTTAACCCAAGAAATAAATGCACTAAATCCAGAAGACAATACGGCCGAACCATATGTAATGATTAGACCTGTCCAACCTGGAGGACCTGTAATAATACAAGCAACTGCGATTCCCAAAGAAGCCATACTAGCTGAAAAACCATCTGTTATCAAGGCCCATCCAACCTCACGTGCTAAACTAGTTTCTCCTAAAGTGTAATGTTGGCCGCTTCCAGAATCCCCGTAAATAGTATAGAAGTTTTCAAGGATAGCAAATCCTTCACCACTTCCGCCAACATCGACTGAAGCCCAGAAATATGCTGACCGTTTTATTACTGAACAGAGAGATAGAATAATATCAGTCTCTTTTCCAATGGTGTTTTCTTTAACATCTAATTCAATGTTATTAATCTCGTTAGTAAAACTTGAGACATCAGTAAAATTTTCAGCAGACTGCTTTATTTGTAGCACAAAGTCAAATGCTGTGCTGCTTAGGTTGTTTTTCAAAACTTGAACCATAGAATCTACGTTCGTGCTGTAATTTAATTCTGAATGTGAGAGTCCAATATTAGATACGTTTAGGTCAAATTGGGAAAGAAATTCTTCTTTGGGATTAGATGTGCCATAATTAAAATCTATATAACATTCAGATAATAATTGATTATGATAAATACCTAATGAATCAATCTGTTCATCAGTAAACATTCTTTCCGAAAGGAAAGCAGAGTCCATATCCTTTAAAAGCAATGTGTCGTTTACAGATGTTAAGATTTCTTTTTTTGTTTTACTTTCATCTGTACTCATTACTGTCTCTTTATGGCAAGACCATATTGCAGTTGCTATTACAACGAGAATAGCTAAATTAATTATCTTCTTCATTTGATAAAATTTAATCTTTAACTCTTTTTCCTACTTATTTTTCAGGATGTTTTCGGTTGTCACCCATTAACAACAATAGTAACTGTCCTCAAAAATTATAACAATTTCCACCATTCATATTCGCTCAAATGTCTATCTAATAAGTCTTTCATCGTTGTAGCATTTGTCGTTGGAATGCATGTTTTCGGATGGCTAATTGCTGCTAACGGTTAGCTAAACGACGTTTTAATGTCGTTTAGCGTCTGTTGGAATGCGTACGGGGTTTGATGGTCAAGGCTTATCAGTTAGTTTTTTATTTATTAAATACAGTATATTAGATAGGGATTAATATTAATAATGATAGCTTTTAGATTCTCTGTAGTTTTTTAAGGTTTTCAATCATTTTCTGATAATTTCTAATACAATACTATGACCAACGGGATTTATTAATTCAACAACACCGTAACACATCCGATAACAAATAGCATTTAAATCGACACAGATACACTAAAATTCAATTCCAAAGTCGAAAGTGTAGGGTTATACCTAAAATGAATTAAAGTCTCTTAAATAGGGTTTAAATTAGATATCATTATTAACTGCAAAGGGGTAAGTAAAAACTCCCTCTTTCTATCTTATTGGTTTATCCTACATTCCGTCGAAATAACAAAAGCTTCATAACTAATTGATTTTCAATAAAAGTTCACTTCTGCCTTTAAGTATGCGTTTCCAACGTTTCCGGGCTTTGCGTTCGGGCGGGTTTCGGAGCACAAAACTGTCAACCTGCACTAAACTTGAATAGAAGCACAAAGCTCCAAGTTTGCACGTCACCCCGCCTGACGCAAAACCCGTGTTATGCCTTCGCCCTTCTTTTTCTGTCGTCCGTTTAATTGTCATTTTGGTTGTCTCGTTTTTGTAAGTTTTACAATTCTAATTACCGAAAATATTTGTCCGCTTATGAATATAAAAAAGAAGGTCGAGATTAAAGGAACAATAAATGGAGGGTCATTTGCATTGTCGCTTAGAAGTCCTGCAACTGGTAGTATTTGAAAAATTGTCAAGCCGATTAAAAATGTCCAATAGAACTTAAGTTCATTCTTTTGTCTAATGGACTTAATTGTCATTGTCAACAAAATAATTGTCGGTATAGCATAAAGCAAAGTCCAAAGTCTTGATTTCACTTTCTCTGCTTCATACATTGTTCTGTCGTTAGCCCAACCTTCTGTCACTGCTCTGTCACTCACGTCAGCAGGAGTCCCCATAAATAGGTCACCAAGCCAAAATATAAGAATTAGTCCAAGTGTCAGAATGAATAATATTTGAAGAGTTTTTGTCAATTTTTGCTGTCTTTAATTTCTGTTTTGTTGTCTCTTATCCACCGTCTTCCATAAATCCACAATGTAATTGTCAATGCGATATGAAATGACCAATAAATTGCAGTCCCAATAACTTTTCCTACTTGATAGCTGTCCAAAGCACCCGTGAATATTTTAAAAACGCCAAATATTGCCCCGATTAATTTAGAAAGCTGTCCAACAATTGCAAGTGTCAAAATGATTGCAACCACAATAAATATATAGCCTAATATTTTCCTTGTTGTCATTGTCTGTTGTGTCGTCTTTTAGGGTGAGGCATAACGTGCCGAGTGTTGGCGTAGTTGCGGATTATTAAACGAAAATTTACTATGAATAGAGAAACATTAACAGTGCTTCCAAAAGGTGAAGACTTTGAAATTATAGTACAGCATGACCAAACAGGAAGTGCTTATGGAATTACTCTATCGAAGAACGCATACGAGCAATTACGCCAACACTTTGTTATGCCTGCGTTTCAGCATTCAGACGATATGTGTTTTCACGAATGTCCATACTGTAATTGTAGGTGTAATTGTTCTAACCAACCTTGTTCTTGCTGTAATGAGGCATAACGGGTCGGGGCTTTGCGAGGGAGCGGATTTTATGCACAAACGCTCAATCGAAGAACCGAACTACAAATTTAGCAAAAAGTTTCATACGAAGCACTTAACCCGCTCTCTTGCAAAACCCTTGTTACCTGCTGGCTGGCTTTTTGAAATGTATATATTTTTAGGTTGCTATTTTATCAACTTCTTCCCTTAAATAATTCAAATTGGTTTCATATTCTTCCAAATTAAGTTTATCAAATTGTAGTTGTTCAATGAATTCAAAAATATCTTGAAGTTTTCTGCTTATCTGATAATAGCGTAATGTATTGTCGTTTATTTGATAATTGGGATTGAGTTCATAATATTTCTTCATAAACGAATTGAAATAAGGTTGTTCGTAAATACTGAATATATCTGCCTCGGGTGGTGCAAACTTTATTCCTTCCCAATCCAAAAGATACAATTGCTGTTTGTCAGTGATTATATTCCAATGATGAATGTCTGTATGACATAAACAATTATTCAAACTTTGTCCTTTTAAAAATTCGGACAAGTTATTCCATTCATTCACTTGATTTTTAATAGTTAAAATATTGGGTTTTAAAACCTCCTGGATATCAGCTTTTAAATCATCAAATTTTCTTTCCGTCCAATCCAATAATTTAGAGATGAACGAAAGCTCAAATGTTTCAG
>SMER01000193.1_pt1 | contig 12676 bp, 7 predicted proteins | sample 2456411 | NCBI WGS metagenome assembly SMER01 (sample SAMN10132597, study PRJNA489261) | soil metagenome | isolation source: day1 antibiotic-silt loam soil ammended with raw manure from dairy cow... | place: USA | collected 2015-05-01 | reverse complement strand
ATGCTAGTTCCGTTAGTGCCTGATAAATGTCACTGAATTGCATATTAGTTTCAATCATAAACTCTTCCAACTTACGATTCAATTCTGCGTAGCCTAAAGCATATTGCCGCAATGCTACAAATGCACGCATAATAGAAATATTCACTTCAATGGCTTTCTTACTCCTTAGAACCGATGAAAGCATTGCAACACCCTGTTCAGAAAACGCAAAGGCTGTTGCAGGACTATATTTGATTGTCTCAGGTAGGTTATCACAAATTGTGATAACCTCCTGCCATTCATTTTTAGTGAGTTCAAACATAAAGTCCTCAGGAAAACGATTTATATTACGTTTTACTGCCTGCTTCAATACCCTAGTCTCAACATCATAAAGATTTGCAAGATCAAAATCCAGCATAACCCTTATACCGCGAATTTCATAAATCTTGTTTTGAATAATCTGTAGTTCCATAACTATATTTATTAATTAAAAAGCCGCCTTTTTTAAGGGAATAAAAGTCGTAGGTTCATCTCGTTCGAAAGTATTTGACCAGAGTGATCTTTTCTCTTCCTCGGATAAACTGCGCCACATTACCGAAATTCTAAGTTCTCTTCCTGGATCATCTGATAATGTGAAAGGAAGATTAAATAATTTCATTTTTTCGTTCTTAGAAAGACATTCAAAGAGTTTGTCAAGCTTTAAATTGGAGTTGCTATTTTTTGTTTCTAATTTTTCCGCGAAAGAATTCATATCTGCGCTTACTTTTACATCAGTAATTCTGGCATAAATCTGAGTTGTTTTAATATTGGTATGTCCTAACATTTTAGAAACACTCTCAATTGTTACACCTTTTGTCAATGTTAAAGTAGCAAAACTATGTCGAGCAAGATGGAATGTCAGATCTTTGTTTATTCCACATAAAGCTCCGATTTCCTTTAAATACTCATTCATCTTCTGATTACTCATTACAGGAAGTACCTTATCATCACTTTGTTTACCATCGTATTTTTTTATAATTTGTAATGGAATATCAAGTAAAGGCACATTATAACTTACTCCGGTTTTCTCTCTTTTACTCATAATCCACATACGTCCGTCGAAAGATTTTCGGATATCTGTTTGTCTCAAATTTTTAACATCTATATATGCCAAACCAGTAAAGCAACTAAAAATGAAAATATCTCTAACTTTTTCCAGACGTTCAGTGTAGAACTCTTTATTGATGATTAAATCTATTTCTTCCTGTGACAGATAACCACGATCGGTCTTTTTGAATCTTATTTTGAAATTAGCAAAGGGATCTTTATGTATCCACCCATTGTTTTTAGCCATGATTATAATTGTACGGAATCTTTGCAGAAACTTAGCTGCAGTATTTTCTTTACATCCACAAGTAGTCATCAGATAAATTTCGAAGTTTTGCAGAAACATATGATTCACCTCTTTTAATGTAATATCAGATGCATTGTAAAACTCGTTTATAAATGCCGCCATTCTTTTACGAGCCACTTCATACTTTTGATAGGTATCTTTAGACTTTGTAATTCCCACCAACTTAGCTATACTATCATTGTGACATTGAAACAGCTCCAAAACTGTTTGATACTTCATATCATTACCAAGAAAAACATTTTTGATTCGTTCTGCGTTCACATTATTTTCTTTAGTCAACAAATCATGGTAAACATTGTGAATACTTGTTCTAATATCATTCAATAGAACATTGATTTCTGAAGCTTCTCTGGTTCTTCCTGTAGCTGCTCCAGCCTTTGCATCCCAAAGGTCCGGTTTTACGTTTATCTTAGTATTAAATCGTGATGCCTGCCTATCAACAGTAATACGGCACATGATGGGAAGTGTCCCATCCAATTTCTGTTTGTCTCTTTTCACGTAGAAAAGGATTCTAAATGTACTTCTCATAAGCTCATTTTTTAATGTTGTAAAATTACGTTTAACTATTTGTAAATGAGTTTTATGAAGCTAGCCAAATAAGGACTAATTACAGCCAATTCCTGACAAACTGTACCCCCTGCGTTTTGATTTACTGTACCCCCCGCATGATTTTTCAAAAGGGGTACAGTTTAGAGTCTGTACTTTGTCATAATTAGGAATTATCTTGTCTTTCGCATAAGACATTTTAAACAGAAAAAGCCCCTCATATTCATTGAATATGAAGGGCTTGTCTTACTTTTGGAATCTCTTGTCTTAGACCCCTGGCGGTATGGACGGGACTCGAACCCGCGACCCCCTGCGTGACAGGCAGGTATTCTAACCAACTGAACTACCACACCGTTTTGTTTGTATTGCTAGTCCTTGTGGATTGCGAGTGCAAAGATAGCTCTTTTTTCTTAACTCCAAAATATAAAGTTAGTTTTTATGCATAATAGTTAGAAGAAACAGAAAGATATTGACAAAACGAAGAACTACTGTATCAAAGTATGGATGTGACTCGAGTCTGCAGTAAAGTATTTTAAGCATCTTGAAAAGGATAAAAGAAGAAAAAGAGCCAAACCCAACTCCTGTGGCTTTAAGCTCACAAAATAGGTTTGACTCCTTATACTATTAATAGCGATTAAACGCAGCTTATATCTTTTCTTGCAAAAACTAATCTTTCAACCACTCATCAAACCACTTCGCAAATTCGCGTTGGAATAGTATTCCATTTTGAGGTTGCAACACCCAATGGTTTTCATCGGGGAATAGTAGCATGCGTGCTGGAAGACCTTTCAATTTAGCAGCATTGAAGGCCATCATACCTTGCGACGAAAGTATACGATAATCTTTATCGCCATGCGTAATCATAATAGGAGTATTCCATTTATCCACAAATTTGTGTGGCGATGTAGCATATGTTTTTTGCGCTACAGCATTCGATTTATCCCAATATGAGCCACCCATATCCCAGTTGGCAAAAAACAACTCTTCTGTTTCAAGATACTGAGCCTCAAGATTAAAGATTCCTGCGTGTGCTAAAAATGCTTTGAAACGATTGTCGTGATTAGCAGCTAACCAAAAAGCAGAGAATCCTCCATAACTTGCTCCTGTACAGCCAAGCTTATCTTCGTTAACGAAAGGTTCTTCGGCCAATTTATCAATTGCGGAAAGATAATCGAGCATATTCTGACCACCATAATCGCCACTTATCTGCTCTACCCACTCGCCACCAAAACTTGATACACCTCTACGGTTGGGAGCTACTATAATATAATCATTGGCAGCCATCAACTGGAAGTTCCAACGATACGACCAAGATTGACTTATAGCACCCTGCGGACCACCTTTACAATAAAGTATTGCGGGATATTTCTTAGAAGCATCAAAGTTGGGTGGGTAAATTACCCATGTAAGCATTTGCTTATTATCTGTAGTAGTAATCCAACGCTCTTCTACTTTACCCATGGTTAATTGGTCGAGTATATGTTTGTTTTCGAACGATATCTCTGTGGCTTCGCCATTGTTGATAGTTAGTGCGTATATTTCGGCTGGTTGCGATATTGACTGACGTTTAACAATCAGTCCATCATCACTCAATGCTGGTGATGCATAGTTGTAATCGCCCGATGTAATTGCTTTTATCTCTTTCGAATCTATATCGATAGAAAAAATATGACCTTTGGCTTCTACTATTGCTGAAAAGAAGAGTGTTTTGTTGTCTCTGTCCCAAATGAAATCATCTACATCGTAGTCGAACGCTTCTGTAAGATATGTTTTCTCTTTGGTAGCCATATCCATCACAAACAACCTGTTTTTGTCAGCCTCATAACCATCGCGCTCCATACTTAGCCAAGCCATATGCGCTCCATCGTGCGAGAACAAGGGGTTTGTGTCATATCCCATCATACCTTCTGTAAGGTTCTCAGTAGTTTTATTCTCTAACGAATAGCTATATAAATCGGAGTTGGTAGACACTGCATACGCTCTGCCAGTAACCTTTTTAGATGTATATACAATAGATTTGCTGTCGGCACTCCAAGCAACATCACTTGTGCCTCCAAATGGAAGCAAGGGTGCTTCGTAAGGTTCACCTTCTAATAGATCGACATGATTGACCAACTTTCCATCCTCAATAGTTGCATAGAATGTATGTGGCACTTTCTCCACCCAATGATCCCAATGTTTATACATCAAATCGTCTACTACCCTACCAGTTGCTTTTGGCAAATCGGGGTGACGCTCGGCAATTGTTTCTACACTCTTCACTTTTTTAATATACATTACTTTTGTTTCGTCGGGCGAAAAAGTGAAACCACTAATACCACCCTCAACATCGCTAATGCACTTTGCATCAGTACCATCGGCATTCATTACCCACAGCTGTCTTGTACCTTCGTTACTTTTAAGGAATGCAATTTTATTACCTCCATCAATCCACTGAGCACTCCCCTCAGATTCGTTGGTAAAAGTGAGTTGAGTCTTTTCACTTCCATCCACATTTATTTTAAATATTTCGGTGTTGCTCTTGTTTGCTTCAATATCAACATAAGAGACATGATAGAGGAGTTCCTTTTTGTTGGGAGAAACCTGTACAGCTCCAATTTTACCGAAACTATGAAGCAATTCGGGTGTCATTATTCCGTTTTCGATAGTTGGAGTTGCTTTTCCAATAATAGCATCTTTACCACCTGTATCTCCAGCCTTTACTCCACCAAAGGATGCTAATAGCACTGTGGAAACAGTAACCATAAAAAGTTGTTTTAATTTCATAATATAGAAGTATGAGTTAATAATCTATTGCTGTTTATCTATTCTAATAATTACAAAAAGTCAAGGATAGCAACACTGCTAAATATAGTAGGCATGTAGCGGAAATCTGTGCTAGCTAGAGCATTGTCATCCCGATACGCAGTGAGGGATCTCTCTAATTATTATACAACCCACAAACATTAACGGGATGTTTCACTACGTTCAACATGACAAGAAGCACGGGTCGGAGACCCGCGCCAGCGAAGAAGACTCTGCCCTTATTCCTTGTCTCTTATCTCTTGTCGCGTCTACTTCAACCACTCATCAAACCACTTTGCAAACTCGCGTTGAAACAACACTCCGTTTTGTGGTTGAAATATCCAGTGGTTTTCGTCGGGAAATAATAACATACGTGCGGGTATACCTTTCAGTTTAGCAGCATTAAATGCCATCATTCCTTGCGAAGCAAGTATTCGGTAATCCAATTCGCCATGCGTAATCATAATGGGCGTATTCCATTTGTCTACAAATTTGTGTGGCGATGTAGCATAAGTTTTCTGAGCTACTGCATTCGATTTATCCCAGTATGGTCCGCCCATATCCCAATTGGCAAAGAAAAGTTCTTCGGTTTCTAGATATTGAGCCTCAAGGTTAAAAATACCTGCATGCGATAAAAATGCTTTGAAACGATTGTCATGATTTCCAGCTAACCAGTAGGCAGAAAATCCACCGTAACTAGCACCAGTACAACCCAATTTGTCTTCGTCAACAAAAGGTTCTTTTGCCAATGCATCTATTGCAGATAAGTAGTCGCGCATGTTTTGACCACCATAGTCGCCACTTATTTGCTCGTTCCACTCTTGTCCAAATCCTGGCAAGCCTCTACGGTTGGGAGCTACAATAATATAATCATTGGCAGCCATCATTTGCAAGTTCCAACGATACGACCAAAACTGACTTACAGCACTTTGTGGACCACCCTGACAATAAAGTATTGTTGGATATTTCTTAGTAGCATCAAAATTAGGAGGATATACTACCCACGTAAGCATTTGTTTACCGTCTGATGTAGTAATCCAACGCTCTTCCACTTCACCCATAGTTAGTTGGTCGAGAATATGTTTATTTTCGAAAGATAACTCTGTGGCTTCGCCATTGCTAATATTTACCGAGTATATTTCGGCAGGCTGCGACATTGATTGACGTTTTGCAATTAACCCCTCGCCACCCAATGCAACAGAAGTGTAGTCATGCTTGCCTGATGTGAGTGTTTTCACCTCTTTCGTATTCATGTCTATAGAGAATAGTTGAGTTTTAGCCTCAACCACAGCTACAAAGTAAAGTGTTTTGTTGTCTCTGTCCCAAATAAAATCATCTACATTGTTGTCGAAATCTTCTGATAAGTATGTTTTCTTTTTTGTGGCCATATCCATCACAAACAATCTATTTTTGTCTGCTTCATATCCATCGCGCTTCATGCTTAGCCAAGCAATATGTGCTCCATCGTGTGAGAACTGTGGACTAACATCATACCCCATCATTCCCTCTGTAAGATTTTCGGTAGTTTTATTTTCTAGCGAATAGATATAAAGGTCGGTGTTGGTTGACTCTGCATATTCCTTACCAGTTAACTTTTTTGATGTATATACAATCGATTTACTATCGGCACTCCAAGCAACATCGCCTGCACCACCAAACGGAAGTAGCGGTCCTTCAAAAGGTTCGCCTTCCAATAGGTCGACATGGTCGGCCAGTTTTCCATTTTTGATAGTTGCATAAAATGTGTGTGGAATTTCTTCAACCCAATGATCCCAATGTTTATACATCAAGTCATCTACTATCTTACCTGAAGCTTTTGGCAGATCGGGATGACGTTCGGCAGTTGTTTCTACACTCTTTATTTTTTTTATATACATTACTTTGCTTTCGTCAGGTGAGAATGTAAAACCTTCAATACCTCCCTCAACATCGCTAATGCACTCCATGCCACTACCATCGGCATTCATTACCCATAGCTGCGTAGCCCCTTCGTGGTTGCTTAGAAAAGCAATTTTATTGCCTCCGTCAATCCATTGAGCACTGCTCTCGTGGTTGTTGGTAAATGTGAGTTGTTTTTTTTCAGAACCATCCACATTCATTTTAAAAATCTCTGTGTTGGTTTTGTTCTCTTCAATGTCAACAAAGTTAACATGATAGAGCAACTCCTTGTTGTTGGGAGAAACTTGCACATCACCAATTCGCCCAAAACTGTGAAGTACTTCGGGAGTCATTATTCCGTTTTCAATTGTTGGAGATGCTTTTCCAATAATTGGCCCCAGATGAGTTGAATCTCCTTGCTTGCCACCATCGCACGATGCTAATAGTGCAGTGCAGGTAATTGCCATAAAAAAATGCTTTAATTTCATAATAATAGGAGTATGAGTTTATAATCTGTTTTTTGTTTATCTATTCTATAATACCATCTTTCATACTGATGGTTCTGTCGGTTAGTTTGGCTAATTGCGTATCGTGGGTTACAATTACAAAGGTTTGATTCAACTCGTCGCGCAGTTTAAAAAAGAGTGCGTGCAGTTCATCTTTATTTTCTGTATCCAAGCTTCCCGATGGTTCGTCGGCAAACACAATCATAGGATTGTTGATAAGTGCACGGGCCACTGCAACACGTTGCTTCTCGCCACCCGACAACTCGGCAGGTTTGTGAAACTTTCTATCGGCAAGCCCCATCAATTCTAATATATTGTTGGCTTCTTTGTTTGCTAGTGTGCGATCTTTTTTTCCAATTAACGCGGGAATCATGGTATTTTCTAGTGCAGTGAACTCAGGCAAGAGTTGATGAAACTGAAATACAAAGCCAATATTCTTGTTTCGGAAATCCGATAACTTGCGGTCGTTATATTTTGTTACATCGTTGCCCTCAAATATTACTTTACCCGAATCGGGTTTATCCAACGTACCCATTATTTGTAACAAAGTAGTTTTACCTGCACCACTAGGACCTACTATTGAAACAATTTCACCTTTACTGATGGTCAAATCAACATTCTTCAAGACCTGCAGGCTTCCAAAACTTTTGTTTATACCTTGTACCTTTATCATAAATGAGTATTATGGAGTAATTTTCTTTGCAATGAACTTTGAATGTGCGAAGATAAGGAAAAAAGAAATATTAACAAAGATAATAAATCAATGAAGAGTTAAGAATGAAAAATGAAGAACTTAGAGGTAAGAATTTAATGCTGTTGCAGTAGCGACTGCTTGCCTTAGCCCTTTGAATGCACATCACCCTCAAGAAAGTTCTATTGCATTGGTTTTTTGCATTGGTAAATTGATGGTTAGTTTAAAAGGTTGTGATATATAGGGCGGGGGTTAACCACGCCCCTACAGTCATCTTATTATACCATTTCCACAAACAAATAGCACCCACAGTTGTTTATTACTTTAATAAAGTAAAAGGAAAAATTAGAACATGACAAATTTACACAACTTTCGTAAAGATTATATGCAAGACACGCTCTCAATAAGCGAGGTAGACCAAAACCCTATCATTCAATTTGAGAAGTGGATGCAAGAAGCTATTTTATCAGAAGTAGTAGCAGAGCCTAATGCAATGACATTGGTTACCTCTACGCCCGATGGCAAACCTTCGGCACGAGTAGTATTGCTTAAAAGTTTCAATGAAGAAGGGTTTGTTTTCTTTACAAACTATGAAAGCAGAAAAGCAATTGAGTTGATAAAAAACCCTCACTCCTCTATTGTGTTCGACTGGCACATGATGGAGCGTCAAGTGAGAATAGAGGGAGTTGCCAAAAAAGTATCGGAAGAAGAATCGGACAAATATTTCTATTCTCGACCCAAAGGTAGTCAGATAGGCGCTTGGGTGTCACCGCAAAGCACTTTTATAGACGGACGAGAAGAGTTAGAGGCTAGACAAGCAAAAATAGAGAGCGATTTTAATGATAAGCCTATTACCCGCCCACCTCATTGGGGAGGTTTTGTGTTGCAACCTCACACTATTGAGTTTTGGCAAGGACGCCAAAGCAGATTGCACGATAGGTTGATTTATATTAAAACGGGGGATGAGTGGATGTTGCGCAGACTAGCACCTTAGTTATTTGAAAGTTGACAATAGACCCCGTGTAATAAAAACTCCAATTTCACAGGGCTAGCAATTGACAATTAATTAAAGTGTTCTGAAATAGGTGGCTCTTTTCAACTTCCCCTCTAGCTTCTAGTCCCTTATTTCATATCTCTTGTTTCTTGCTTCTTGTTTCAAAAAGTAGCTTCTAATCTAAACCCAAATAAAAGAATATTAGGATGACTGCGATATGTTAATCGGTGAATATACTCCACACGTAGCAATCCCAGTATATTAGTAATTCCTACTACACCTTCTAAATAGGGTGTATTGTTCATTGTAATGGTTTGCTGGGGCAGTACAAACAGACCATTCTCTTTGGTAGGAATATTCTTGTTGCTCAATTTCCCCTGAAAGCCACGAAGAATAAATAGTTCTCTAAAACCCAAAGCTTTTAATATTGGCACACGAGCAAACAGTAGGTTGTCGGCTACATAAGTTGCCCTAATGCTAAATTGCTCATCATTAATAAAGTCCATTGCTCTTACCAAATAGAAAGCTTTATTATCAACTATAAAACCTCTGTTAGCACTTGGGTATAACAGCATAGGAAATGGAGCTTTTGTCCACACTTTTTGATAATCAGCAACTAAGTCTAAGTGTCCATAATTCTCAAACTCAACTCTTTTTTGAAAAGACAGCTCTGTTTTATGATACAACTCATCGCCACCAAAAACACTATTGTCACCCACGGTGTGCGATAGCATAAACAGGGGCTGGGTCATGGAGAAATGTGTTCTATTGCGTTTGTTTTGAATGTAAGCTTCATTTGGATAGTAGCGTAAAGAGAGTCCTGCATTTTTAGATTTCAACAACGCCATCGGCTCTGTATATTTCTCTACATCCAAAGGCGTGTACTCTATTTGGCAAGCCGACTGAATCTCAGCCACCCTAGCCCACAATTGATAAGACAATCCATAGAGTGTCTCCTTTTCGTAGTTCACTTCTGTAAATTTCCTATAGGTCATTGATCTACGCGAACGATTATAAGAATACAAAAGAAAGTCGTTGGGCAAACGAGGATGATTCTGTCCAGGTGAGAAGATATCATCTTCGTGTATTATTCTTATGCTGTTGCGAGGGAACTCATCGTCGTGATAGGCTTTCTTGTTAAACGACCATGCCAACTCGCCCCTATACTTCAATTTCCTATCTTTAAAACCATACCCCACATATCCCTTCGCAAACAAATTTGGGTGCAGACGAGCATTTGTAGCCATAGACAATCTTAGCCGTATACCTTCTAAATGATTGTAAGCGGGAATCTCTTGTATTCTATATAAGTCAAATTTATTGGTTTGAGGGTTACCCAACGGTAAATTATTGTTACGTACAATATTGGTTATCTGGTATAGATAGTACGGCAGTGGATTTCGTCCCTCATCACCCAATATGCGTATTGTTTCTAGAATAGGTATCTCATCTTTGTATTCCACAGGCATTAGATATATCTCTAATGTGTGTATACTATCAGCGTTAAGCTTTATCTCTTGGGTGTGATAACCTGTAAACATTGCTTTCAAACGCTTTTCAAGCACAACGTCTTCAGAAGTGGCTATTGTGAACTTGCCACCACTATTGGTTAAATCGCCTTGCGATGTGCCTTCAAAAAAGAGTGCTACATAGGGCAGTGGTGTTCTGTTAACAGCATCTAGCACTACACCTTTAACAACAATTCCTGTTTGAGCCATTAAGCCCAAACAGGAACTAAGTATAAGTAGTATAATTATTAACTTTTTCATTTTTGCTAAATGATTATATTCAGATTATATATATATATTAAAACGAAGTCATTTAGCTTTTCACATTCAAAATGAATGCTGCTATTGTTATATTTTCTCTAAGAAACGAATAGAAGATTCAAGTGCAACTTTTGTATTCTCATCTTTCTCGTTTTTGAGGGCAGCCTTTAAATCTGGCAGATAGTGCGTAAACTCTGAGTTGGCAATATATTCAGCAGCTCTTGCTCTAACCATTGCCGATGAATCGAAAACTAACCCTTGCACTAATCTTTTAGCATCCCAGGCTGCAGTCTCTTCTAACCAGTCTAATGCCTCTACTTTCTCTTCTGGAGTACCATATAAAAAAGTTCTAAAGTAAGCCGATTCGCGCTTTAGCATATCTACATTGAAAAGAATTTCTTTTTCAAACAGAGTAGGCCTAACAGCATTCTCACTATACTCTATATACTCTAAGTCTAATGTCCATCTTACCATACGTGGAATGAGCCAACGCATACCAGGAGTTGCCTCAGGATGAGCAATAGTGCTAAACACACGCCCTTTGCCATAGTTATTACCATGAAAAAACGGCTTTGCATTGGTCATATTTGCTGGAGCACCACCCTCTTCGTGCACATCGCTCTCCATAGTAGCAAACAATGTGTAGTTGATACTGTCGGGAGCATTTATAAATACAGGACCTTCGTAATACATTACATAACTAGTATCGCGAGCAGCTAATTCTGGAAAAATACTTTTGCCCTCTTCCGAAAGTGTAAACTTTGCCATTCCGTGTCCACGATTGTCATGTTCTATATCAATAGCCTCGGCACCATTAATGGCAATGCCTGCATAGCCTGGTGTATTTGAAAAGAAATAAGCGCCAGCACAAATACCTACTGCTCCGCCTCCGTTTGCAATAAAAGCACGAATACGATCATGGTTTTCGTGTCCAAGATTCAAATACTGTCTACTACCGCCACCTCCAGGTATAATAACTGCATCTAGAGATTCTAACACACCGTTAGCAATATCGGATGTGGTGATAGTTCTTACATCCATCTCTTTATCTATTTTTATTGCCTCAACTGCCTCCCAAACACAAGTTTGAGATCCGCCATGACCGTCAAAAACGCCCACTTTAACTTTTACCGAGCTATTGTTTGGAACGTCTACTGGATTGCTACTACATGAGTAACCCAAAAAAACTACAGCAAAAACGAATGAAATAAGATGTTTCATACTTAACTAATTAGAGTTTATCATTTAGAATATATTAAATAGATTGTCAACAGTATAAAATATTTAAGAAAGTGAGGGCGTATGCCATACGCCCTTACTATTCTACCTATAAATGTATCTCAAATTACTAATAAACTTAGCAAGGTATTCTGAGCCATTGCATGCAAGGGTTCTACAGAACTCCTTAAAGCTTACGGTATCTCACCCTTTTAGGTTCAACATTACCCATCCTCATTTTCTTATTCTCTTCGTACTCGCTATACGAACCTTCGAAATAAAATACCTCTGAGTTGCCTTCGAATGCCAAAATATGTGTACAGATTCTATCTAAGAACCATCTATCGTGCGATATAACTACAGCACAACCAGCAAAACTCTCTAAACCCTCTTCCAAAGCACGCAGTGTATTTACGTCAATATCATTGGTAGGCTCATCAAGCAACAATACGTTGCCTTCGGCTTTCAATGCTATTGCAAGGTGCAGGCGATTACGCTCACCACCCGAAAGCACTCCACACATTTTCTCTTGGTCGCCTCCCGAGAAGTTAAACCTACTTAAATAGGCACGAGCATTAAGCTCTCGTCCACCTACCTTTACAAAATCAGAGTCTTGCGACACTACTTGATATACTGTTTTGTTAGGGTCGATAGAGCTGTGGGTTTGGTCTACATAAGCAGTAACTACAGTTTCACCTACCTCAAATGTTCCTTTATCGGGAGTTTCAAGACCTTCAATCAACCTGAACAATGTAGTTTTACCCGCACCATTTGGTCCAATTACACCTACAATACCATTAGGAGGCAGTGTGAAATTTAGGTCGTCAAACAACAATTTATCGCCATATGCCTTAGCCACACCGTGCGCTTCAATTACCTTGTTACCCAAACGAGGACCATTTGGAATAAATATCTCCA
>SMER01000192.1_pt1 | contig 12755 bp, 9 predicted proteins | sample 2456411 | NCBI WGS metagenome assembly SMER01 (sample SAMN10132597, study PRJNA489261) | soil metagenome | isolation source: day1 antibiotic-silt loam soil ammended with raw manure from dairy cow... | place: USA | collected 2015-05-01 | reverse complement strand
GGCTATGAAAGAGCCAGCAAGCATTACTATAAACTTAGTATAGTTGTTTTTGCTCTTTTTCTTGTTTGTTTCTTCTTGATAATTCATTTTGTTGATTTTATTAGTTGATTCAAATTGAAAATTAGCATTACCATAAACCAATCAAAAGAGGTCTCTTTTGTGAAACCTCTTAAATTTGGAGTAGTAATAATTTATCTGTTACAAAGCATCAATTACCTTCTTTAGTTTAGCACTAATTAGCGTTGCAACCTCTGCTACTTTACTGTTTTCTACGGCTTGCATACTAGCTGTTGCGTTGATAGCTGCAACTTCAATTTGTCCGTTTTCTAATTCTTGCAGAATAACATTACAGGGCAACATTGTTCCTATTTTGTCTTCAGCTTCTATCGCTTTGTGAGCAAATTTTGGACTGCAAGCTCCTAAAATTTGATACTTTCTAAAATCGATATCTAGTTTCTTTTTAAAAGTTGCCTGCACATCTACTTCTGTAAGAATGCCAAAACCCTCTTTTTCTAGTTCTGCAATTACGTTTTTCTTTACTGTTTCGAAATCCGATGCAATTGTTTTGTTGAAATAATAACTCATGTCTGTATATATTTAAGTGTTTATAAATTTGTTGTAGGTAGTTTTCTTCTACAGTACCATCTTTGCGGTGTGTTTATAGATTCTGTTTGCCAACTCTTTGTTGCAGAGTTGTAAACTACATCTGTTATAACGCATTGAAGTGGGAAATAGTTTTGTAACCCATGAAACGTTAAATGATGAAAAATAAGGAGTTATGAATTTCATGAAGCGTTGTAGAAGCAAGAACAATTTCAAATCGACCCGAGTAGAGCAGTAAAAAAAGGGAGAAGTATTTTGATATACTCTCCCTTTTCGTAATTCGTAATCCAACATTCGAAATAGAATAAGCTATTCCATCTCTGTTATTTTAAATGTCCAAGCATCGTGGCTTGGTATCTGGTTGTATTCAATAGCTGATAAGTCGATAGTAAGTTCTCCGTTTTTATAAGTCCAAGGTAATGAACCATCGCGACCCAACAGACTTACCTGCGATGTAGCGGGAGGGTTCGGAACATGCAATACAAGCTCCTGGCCAGGCCACTCAAAACTAATAGCATACAAGTTGCCATTGTTTTTGGTGTAAGCAATATGCTGACGCATCGATTGATACAGCGCCTGCAATCCATCGCCCTCTTCTTTATCCATTGTTGTATAGAGATTTTTTTGAGGAACAACTTCCTCTGGCATAGACTCTGTCTCCCAAGAAAGGATAGCCTTAGCAGCCATTTGTTTTTCGCTATACTCTATTTTTATAGGGTAAAGCTTACCTTTTTCGAGCTGTATCTTACCTTTAAGGTCTGTTCCAGAAGATTCGCGCATTGCTTCGGAGAAAGTCCCCGTCTCTTTACCATCCCATTTGCTAAAAATAAGCTCATCGCCAATTGTTAGTTGAATACCATCATCGCCATCAATGTTTCCATAAAATGTATACTCATGGGTAGCGTCAGGTTTAATAAAACCATTCCACTCGGCAGTAAAGTTATCTTCAGAGATTGGATATCCAGGAGAGTTTCGCACCCAGTTGAAGTTGATTTGCGCATCTATACGCTCCAATTTTACAGGCTTATCCTCACCCGATTTCTCCCATTTAGTAGCACCATATATAGCTTCGCCGTTTATTTCTAACCAAGAACCAAGAGCCTCTATACGTTCTTGCTGAAGCAATGGAATTTTACCATCGGCTGCAGGTCCCACATTAATAATTAAACCACCACCATAAGCCACAGTGCGAGCAAAAAGATGAATCAACTCTTTAGAAGTCATATAAGCTGATAGTTTTTCGTTTCGATTAAGACCAAACGAGCGACCCAAACCCCTTACTTCGGCCCAAGGACGATCGGTGTCTAATCCTCCCGAACTATACTCAGGAGTTTTAAAACCAATATCTGCGCCATGTCCCCAACGGTCGTTTACAATAGCATCGGGTCCAACCAAATCGTAATACCAAGCAATTAATTGACGAGCATGCCAATCTTCTGCTGTATTCCACCACTCACCATCAGTAAAAATAAGGTCGGGACGATAAGTTTCAACCACTTCTTTAAATTGAGGAATCATATGTTGGTCAACATAATCGGCAATAGAGTCGTTTGGATCTTCGTACCAATAGTGCAAAGGATTGTTCCACTCGGGGAGCGAGTAGTATAGACCAAATCTTACATCTTGTTTCCGCACAGCAGCAGACAGTTCGCCCACTATATCGCGTTTAGGTCCAACATCTACAGTGTTCCATCCCTTCGCATATTCGCTTGGCCACAATGCGTATCCATCGTGATGTTTAGATACTAAAACAATGTATTTAGCGCCAGAATTTTTAAATATTGTAGCCCATTCGTCAGCATCAAAAAGCTCTGCTTTAAAAAGAGGAGCAAAATCGCGGTAAGTAAAATCTTCGCCAAAGGTCTCTTTCATGAAGTTTACATTGCTTTCGTTTCCCATTCGCAGGCCTCTTAAATACCACTCTGCATACGACTCTGCGCCACCATAAGAGGGCACAGAATAAAGTCCCCAGTGAATAAAAATACCGAGTTTAGCATCGTTAAACCATTGCGGATAAGGTCGCGATTGCAATTCTTCCCAAGTTACCTCTTCAAAGCTTTGCTGTGCAAAAGCAACAGGTGCAATAGCTAGAAAAGTAGCCACCAAAAAAGCTATAAAGTATTGTTTGAAATTCATAATCTAATGTTTTTTATATGTTATTTGTGAGTTTGCTTTTACAAAGTTAGAATAATAAATCAGTTTTTAGGAATATATAAAGACCATAGATAGCTGTTTTACGCCGCATTTATAAAACACATTCAATAGCACTTAAACCATATCATTTATATATCAAATGCTATTATTGCCTTCTATCACACCAAAAAGAACCATAGTACAATCATTTGAGAAAATAGTTATAGTAGATTTTTGCTTGTTGCAGTACCTTTGATTCAGAAGAAAAGCATGTAAATTTACTAATTCAAAAACTAAAACAATATGAAAAAGAAAATATTATTAATTGCAGTTATACTTACCAGTTTTGGAGTAAGTCATTCCAATGCGCAGTTTTTGAACAAGTTGAAAAAGCGTGTGTTGGAAAAAACTGAAGCGCTGGTTATTGATAAAGCAGCCGACAAGGTGGCTGATAAAGCCGCCGATAAAACTGGCGAGGCTATGGATAAACTATTGAATCCCGATTTTGGATCAATGATGAATCCAATGGGAAAGAAGGTTGATATGTCCAAATTGCCAGCCTCATACAACTTCGACTATCGCTATGCTATGAAAATGACTACCGAAGAAGGAGCTATCGATATGGAATATTATCTTAGCAAAACAGAACCCTACATGGGAGTGAAAATGTTTATGGGCGAAGACAAGAACATGAATATGTCGATGGTATTCGACGAAGGCAATAAAACTCTCTTCACCTATGTAAATGGCATGGCAATGGCCACAGAAATGGATTTAAGCGATGCTGTGGACGAAGAAGACACAGATATGTATAAAGATTTTACTTTCAAAGAACTACCCAATCGTCAGTTTCTGGGTTACGACTGTATTGGACGCGAAATGGAAAACGATGAGTATAAATTTACCATCTATATAGCTCCCGATATGGAAGCGGGCTTTGGTAATATGTTTAAAAGTAAACATGCCAATATTCCTCCATCAATGCAGAAGTTCTCTAAAGAATACGAAAACGGCCTCATGATGTATATGGAAATGGTGGATAAGAAAAGTAAGAAAAAGAAAAACTCGAATGCTACCATGGAGTGTGTGGCTTTCGAACCAACTAATTTGGTTATAAATACTAGACAATAATTAAATGAAAAACATTGATTGTTAGTTATGATTGTTAGAGGTAATTGTTAGTTATGATTGTTTTTAGGTTGTCATTTAGGTTGTCATCTATACGCTAAGTATAGGACTAACAAGCTGCCCTTTTGCAGCTTGTTTTTTTGTTGAGTAAATTCAGAATGCTTGTCCTTCCCAGGGGAGTATTTATTATGCTAAATTCAAGGTATTTCATATGGTAGGTTTGGTCTTTCAATCTTTGATTTTATTCTTTTGGTGTGAACGTTTGTAGCTCAATGATGGAGTAATAAAAGCAATAGATCCTTTAAACTGGTTCTGTTTTTTAGCGTACTATATTTGTTGTTTGGCCTATTAATGCTTTTTTTTCTCCCTTGTTTCTTATCCCTTATCTCATGTCTCTTGTTCCTAGTTTCTAGTTTCCAGTCCCTTGACACTCATATCTCTTGCCCCTTTGCAATTAGATTGGTAATCAAATATTTGTTAAACTTCTACCTTTCTTTCTCAAAACTGCAATTTTCCACCAAACTCGGGTATAATAGTAGTTGTGACAATAAATAAATTATTTAAAACTTACAATTATGACCAAACACGCTAATTTAACTCCTGCGCAAATAGAAGAGAATGAGAGTATTAGAAAACTAAGACAGCGCTCCTTTCTTGAAACATTGCTCTATCACTCACTTATAGATGAACTAGAAGAGCATCTTATAACCAATAAAGAGCCTTATCTACTTAAAACTGCCGATGAGTTAAAAGAATATCCAGAAATATTGGGCTATCTTTCTTTAGATGGATCCACGCCAAAGAGTGATAAAGATAGGTGCTATTTCCACTTAGAGGGTGTTGAAATTGAACCAAACAGTAAAAACCGAAAGTATACTGCAGAGGATAATATGCATAAGAATATTCAGCTTACGATTGTTTATTCGTAAGGAAAAAGAAGCGAGAGTAATGATTAATTGTTTATTATAAGCGGTCAGCTAACAGCCACCCCCAACCCCTACCTGTCACGTCAGTATTGCGGGAAAGGGGGCTTTGGAGTGTATAGGGCTATATGGTGTGCATGTTGAACAACCCTGTCATACTGAACGTAGTGAAGTATCTGTTTATAGATTGCAGAATGCCGCTCGCGCGGGAAAAACTAGAACACGGATGACGTGGATGCGACTGATAAGAACGGATAAAATGCATGTTGATTAATGGTTGTAGAATTGTTTGACGGATTCCTCACTCCTACTACCAATGACATAATTTTATAATATGCTGTTATTTATACAATTACATTTTTTATGCCAGGCTTTCAGCCCTCGAAGCAAACTATTCGACTTTACCCCAAGGCTACATCTAGCCTAAAGGCTAGACTGAATTATACCAGCCCTTCGGGCCTCAAAACACGAGAAAGAATCTTACGTGTCATTTCTTCTTTTTGCCCCAGTGAAATATGTTTTTTAATTTCACGGGGCAGGCCCAATAAAAAATTGGGTTCCTACTCGGAATGATAAGAGTATTTGACCATTGGCAGCATTAACAATTAATCATTATTTTAATCTGCGTCATTCGTGTTCTAACTTCACTTTTGGACGTATACAATACACCCGTGCAACATCCATTTCATATATCAAACACCATACCACCATTCAAAATAATGCAATCTACGAGAAGCAGACCAATCCCGAAGGGATTGTATGTTTATAGTACAATGTGTTAATGTAGAATACGACCACGAGGTGGTCGAATACAATTATTTGATGTACGCCTATAAACATGTGACCTCTTCGAGGTCGGGATTCTCACACTGCCATTCGTCATAATTACTCGTAGAAACAATCACCCCCCCCACAAACACACATCATTATATGAACAATAACAATTGCAAAACAGACTCATCCAACTCAGTATCCCTAATCACCAAAGGAGCAATAACTGCTCGCAATGGTGTAGTTCTATCCTCCAAACTATACGATTATGGGTGGAGCGAGACTGATTATTTTAGAGACACATACGACAATACTTTGCGCTTTGAAGAAGGCTTGGCTTGTGTTCACTTAAATGGTAAATACGGATTTGTCAATTTAAATGGAGAAGAGATTATTCCTCTAATCTATGATTATGCCGATGATTTTAGCGAAGGATTGGTCTTAGTAATGATAGGCAATGAATATGGGTTTATTGATAAAGAAGGAAAAGTAGTCATTCCCTTTACAGATTATCAGTGGTGTGAAGGTTTTAGCGAAGGGCTCGCCACTTTTAGAGTGTTTGGTAAATATGGTTTCATCAATAAAAAAGGAGAGTGGCAAATAGTTCCAATGTATGATAGCGTAGAGGAGTTTGAGCAAGGTGTTTCCATTGCAAGTATCAACAATAAATATGGCGTGATAGATAAAACAGGCAAGCCCATTATCCCCTTTCAGTATGAGTATATGAGAAGGCGCTATAACACAAACTATTTTGAAGTTAAGCTCCACAGCAAGTCTGGCGTAATAAATCGTGCTGGCGATATAATCATTCCCATTAAATATGATTATATAGACCGTCACTTCGATCTTGAAAGCGATACTGATAAAATATTTATTCCTGTTAGTAGGAATCACAAATTTGGCTTTGTCGATAAAACGGGCAATGAGGTCGTTTCGCTCATCTATGATTCAGTTAATGATTTTGAGCATGGCCTAGCAGTAGTAGAAGCGAACACTAAGTATGGAATTATCGATGAAAAGGGTAGTGTAGTTGTTCCTCTCATTTACGACCTTATTCTCAATCCTCATACAAACTTTCCTGTAATGTTAAATGGTAAATGGGGAGCGATAACTCCCACTGGAGCAATTTGCATTCCCATAAAATACGAAAATCTATCTTTTGTAGACGAAAACTTAGCCCAAGCAGTATATGGCAACAAGTTGGGGTATATCGACAGCAACGACTCTATCGTTATTCCATTCAAGTATGCTCCAAATTTCCGCTCATATTACGGTCATGGCCTTTCCCAATTGCGTCTTCTAGATGGTAGCTATATTTGGATGGATATCCATGGCAATGAATACAACTCTGTGGCCGAAGCCAAGCAAGCAATAAATTGGGTGGATGAGATTTACGAACTTAGAGAGTTTGACACACACCCTTTGTTGCACGAAACACACATTTTGATTAATGAGCAAGGCCAAGAAACACCTTTACCATACAACAAAGTATATGCTATAGATTTAGACCTATTTAAAGTTGAGTTAGATGGTCGGTGGGGAATTATCAATCAATTTGGTGCAGAAATTGTATCGCCCAAATACCATGCTATAGGTTATCGCTTCCATCAAAACATCACGCCAGTTTATCTCAACAATAAAATAGGATTTATAGATAAAACAGGCGAGGAGGTGATTCCACTTATATATAACGAACTCAGTATTATGGACAAAGGGCTATTTGGTGTGAGATTTGGAACGAAATGGGGTTTAATCAACCGTGATGGCAAAGAGATAGCCCCTTTTATTTACGACTATTTGGCAAATGACGATTGGGATGTTTTTGTAAACGGAGTAGTTCGTGTATCGAAAAATGGCAAAGATGGTTTCTTAGATAACACAGGCAGCAAACGTATTGCTCTGAAATATGACTTTGCCAATTTCTTTTGGACAGATTTAGCGCCAGTATGCATCAACAATAAGTGGGGATGTATCGATAATAAAGGGCGTGAGGTAATTCCCTTGATGTATGACTATGTAGATACTTCTCATGAATCTTTAATTGTGATATTGGATAATAAGTATGGAGTAATAGATAGTAAATCAGGAGATATAATTGTCCCTCTACAATATGACAATATAAGATGGATTGGTGAAGATACATTGTTGGTGAATGAAGGTGGGGAGTGGGGTGCGAGGCTTGGTTAAATTCCATTGTCATACTGATGCTTAGCGAGGAATCTGTTTAAATGCGAGGGGCTAATGGTTTACCCTATGGAATACGGCTGCACCTTAAAATCTCTGATTTTATTCCACTGGGCAAGGCGTTTGTAACGCGAAAAGATAAATACCATACCACCATTTAAAATAATAATGCAATCTATAAGAAATGGACCAATCCCGAAGGGATTGAATGTTTATAGTACAGCCTTGAAATAAAAGATACGACCACGAGGTGGTCGAATACAATAAACGCGATAGCTTGCTATAAACATGTGACCTCTTCGAGGTCTCCGTGGGTGTTTTTTTAACAGATTTCACTCACTGCTCTTTGTATGCTACTGTTTACACCATTAAATCGGATTTTCATTTGATTGAAGTCTTTCCCAATGCATATCTGGAAGGGACTAATGGTTTAACATGTTGAATAAGGCTGGGCCTTAAAATCTTTGATTTTATTCCATTGAGTGAAGCGTTAGTTTGTAACGCGAGGGCTTCGTCCTATCTTAATCTACCCTTCTTCTAATCAGCTTATTCACCATTTAAATCCAATTTCTTAATTCTAGATCTTATTGCTCCACTTGTTCTACCAAAGTGTTTTGCCATCTCTTTTTGGGTTCTTCCCTCTATAAACATCACCATCAATTCAGTATCCAATTCGTCAGTCCAAGGCATATAAGCCTGCTTGTTTTTAAGTCTGGCTTCTTCAAGCGTAAAGCTTTTCTCTTTTGTAGCCCCTTCAATATCTGAATTGTTCTCACTGATAGTAAGTCGTTTGCGCAAATCATCTTCATTTTCATTTGGATTGTTTTTCAAATGAGCTTGAATGTATAAGTCTAAAATTTCATTTTCATTAGGCATAGCGATAGCTTAATTTTGAGTTTTAAGTGTATGATTAATATGCTGTTATAATTTTATATATCCCCCATTACCTTTTCACACAATTGCCAAATCAGTATTCGTCTTAATATACAACCTATGCTTGACAAACTTTAAATAGAACAACATATACCATGTATTTGCCATATAAAAGTTGTTTTCAGGTAAAATCTCAAGTTTCCGATAAAGTTAATTATAATATTTATATTTTAAAAGATAAATATGCATTTATTATGAAAAGACCGAGAGTATAACTCCTTCAACATTAGCTTAAGCTATAATAAGCCCCAATCTTTTAAACAACTTATCGTTTTCGATTGTATCAAGTGTTCTTACTTTAATGCCATTTATTTTTAGTTTTTCGAGGGTTTTATTATCAATTTCCGAAAGGTAGATTCTATTTATCGACTTGTTTTTTAACCATTCCTCTATAGATTTTTTGTTGTGCTCCTCTAAGTTTATATTTTCTACACCCACTACTTTATCTTCCTCTATATCAAATATAACTACACAAACTTTCTCTTTATGTATAGTAGTTAATTCATTTTTATTTATAAAAATTGCAACTTTCATAGCTTCTTTTGTTTTAAAATGAGCGGTCTTTCTTTAAATTCAAAATACACTGAAAAAATCAGGTTTTATACAGATTCCTACACGCAACTTTAAATCATAATCTTTGTACTCCAATAAACTGTCGCCACTGCCATTGTAAAGCTCAAAAAACAAGTATTGATTAAACTTTTCAGATACTCTAAAAGCTGCACTAACGGTTGTGTTCATTGTTATAAAGTTACGCCTAGGCGTTACATTGGCGTTAAACCACCATCGTTCGTTTTTGGTTCTGTAGTCTACAGAAAAATTACCATATCCCTTGTAAGTTATTAAATCAGTATTGGTGTTATCCATCAGCAAAACCAACGGAAGCCACACTTTGGCTCTAAAGAAAAGCCTATCGTTAAAATAATACTTACCCGAAACACTTGCATAGTCCCACGATCTTGATTGAATGCTATCTTTACCGTTAGACTCATGTTCAATCTGAACAAAAATAGTCCCAAAATAGTTCTCATTATCCGAGATTAAATACCTTCCAAAGCCTATCCCTGGATTAAAGTTTGTGTCACGAAAAGGCGATGACTCTTTATAGATATTCCAAAATGATTTTTGGGTGTAAGAGATAAATACAAACGTATTGAATGGTAAATAGCTGTTACTGACGCGCTGACGAAAGCTTATTTGATATTTTACATCAGCATTTTCCGCATTAATTTTTTTGTTTAAAGCATTGCCAGTAATAAAGTAGTTGTCTTTCAGAATGCCAAAAGAGTGTGTAGAGTCTAGCCTTCTTCTCACATCCTCTTCCGATATTTCCAATGCACTTCTCTCTTTTAGCACTCTTTCTTTTATTAACAGATCAATTCTTTTTGTAGAGTCGCTAATAGTGTCTGTCTCCTGTTTTTCTTCTTGCCCTTTTATACTATGTAGCGATAAAAACAGAGACAACAATACCAATATTAATCTTGAAAAGTGTTTCATTTTTAACTTGTAATTAAATTTGAGTTCATACGTTCAATTAATGGAGTATAGTTTGTACAACAGATTCCTTGCTAGGCATCGGAATGACAGGGGTGTTTGGCCATACTTCATTCTTGTTTTTTATGGGCAGTGCGGACTGCAGCCGCAGTGCCCTCGTATATTCTCAGCGTTCTCTGTGGTCGAATGTAATTGGCCATTCTTCATTTATAAAGAGACGCGATAAATCGAAGTCTCTACAGCCGGCAAATAACAGCAACTGTTCTTCTTCATTCTTTCCTTTCTTTTCAACAGATTCTACGCATCGGAATTACAATGGAGTTTAACCGAGTCCCGAACCTCGAGTCCCGAACCTCGCACCTACAGTCATCATAGCAATATTGTTTGTATAATGTTTTACCATCACCTTTCTATTCAACAGATTCCTCGCTACGCATCGGAATGACAATGGAATTTAACCGAATCCCGCATCCCGAACCTCGAATCTCGCACCCTCATTAACAATTAACAATTAACAATTAACCATTATTCTCTAGTTGCTCTTCCTATAACTCAATATAGCCCACCCATTAAACACTACCGCAAAGGCAGTAAGTATCGCCATTTGTGGAAGCAAATCTACCAATCGGTTTGCTTTAAGGTAAATCAATCGCATAATCTCTATAAAGTGTGTAAGCGGATTTACGTAGGCAATAGCTTGCGCCCAGCCAGGCATGCTAGATACGGGTGTGAACATGCCACTCAATAGAATAATAATGAGAATAAAGAACAACACTACAAACATCGATTGCTGCAATGTGTCGGAATAGTTAGAAATAACAATGCCCAAAGCAGTAACCCCCAATATGAAAATAATGGACGCAAGGTAGAGTGCAACAATGCTCCCCGATGGGAAAAGCCCATAAATAATCCACACCATAAATATAGAGATAGTGAGAATAATAATGCCAATAATCCAATAGGGAATTACTTTGGCAAGTATAAAGTTGAACTTTGTAACTGGGGTGGTATTTATCTGATTGATAGTGCCTATCTCCTTTTCCAACACAACATTCAGCGAGGGCAAAATGCCACAAATGAGCGTAATCATAAGCACAATAAATGCAGGCAGCATAAAGGTTTTGTAGTCCAGCGTTTCGTTGTATTTGTAGCGCGGCACAATCTCTAGACTTTGTGCTTGTTGCACTTTAAGGATAGGTTTTATTTCGTAACGCAAATCAGACGCAAAATCGTTGATTATTTCAGTCAAATAGTTGCTTCCCAATAGGCCCTGCGTAGTGTTTACAGCATTGGCCACAATAGAAATATCAGCTTTTTGCTCCTTCACCAAATGCTCGTCGAACGATGGCGGGATAACCAAAATAATATCGCACCTATCATTTTCCATATCCTTCATCGATGCTTCGTAACTATCCGTTATGTCATTCAATATAAAATAGTTAGAAGCCTCTATTTTGTTTGTCAACCTTTGCGAGTAGGGACTCCTACTTTGGTCTACAATATTCACCTTTATATTCTTTACTTCGAAATTTATAGCCCATGGAAAAATAAGCAACACCAATATGGGGTAAAACACTATCATCTTAGGTATCATAGGGTTGCGCCATATTTGCTTAAACTCTTTTTCAACAAGGTATTTAAGTGTTTTCATTCTAGTCTTGTCTTTATGTTACGTATACTCAATGTTACAATTACTATAATCATCGCTATCATTATCCCAATCTCTTTAGCCACAGCCATAAAGCCCAAGCCTTGTATCATCACTTTCTTTACGGCCGTAATATACCACCTTGCCGGAACTAGTGCAGAAAACCATTGCAAGAAGTTGGGCATATTGCTTATGGGGAAAATCATCCCCGAAAGAATAAGAACAGGCATCATCAACCCAATTCCCGATATAAGCATGGCCACTACTTGCGTCTGTGCTACGGTAGATATCAGTAAGCCCAATGATAGGGAGAGAAATATAAACAGTACAGATATAAACAACAATAGCAGCAAATTGCCCACAATTGGTACTTGCAGCACAAACACCGAGAGTACCAGTATGGTGGCTAAGTTGATAAAAGAAAGTGCTAAATATGGAATTGTTTTAGAAAGAAGAATAGTAGTAGAGTTGAGCGGCGACGCCAACAACACCTCCATTGTACCCATCTCTTTCTCTCTTACAATAGATATAGAGGTCATAATGGCGCAAATAATCATCAATACCAAACCCATAATACCAGGAACAAATGTGTAGGCCGACCTCATTTCGGGGTTGTAGTGCAGTTTACTTGTCACATCTATATGGTAGGGAATCTGTTGTAAACCCATCCACTCCATTTGCTGTTCGCCGATGATGGCCCTCAGGTAGTTGGTAGATATGGTTCCAATATTAGGGTCGGAACTATCAGCAATAATCTGTATTTGCGATTTGCCACCCTCCACAAGATTGTTGTGAAAATCGGGAGGAAAAACCAACGCAATATCAATTTCGCCCTTGCGCAACATCTCGTTCACCTCACTCATAGAGTGGGGCGTGGCTTGCGGTATAAAATAAGGATTGGCTTCAACCCTTGCCCTAATGTCTTGCGTATAAACATC
>SMER01000189.1_pt1 | contig 12896 bp, 16 predicted proteins | sample 2456411 | NCBI WGS metagenome assembly SMER01 (sample SAMN10132597, study PRJNA489261) | soil metagenome | isolation source: day1 antibiotic-silt loam soil ammended with raw manure from dairy cow... | place: USA | collected 2015-05-01 | reverse complement strand
AAAAAAGGAGATTTAGACAAGACAATCCTTCATGTTGACAATGCACTCAACCTTAACAAATCTCAAAGCGGAGCATACTTACTAGCAGCTTATGCTCTCAATGATAAAGAGATATGGGTGCAAAGCATTCTGTCATTTCAGATATTTCTTTTGATGGAACCCGACAGCCACCGATCAAAAAATGCTTTTGAAGAGATGCTTCAAGTGATGCATGTGAAAAAAACAACAGAAGAACCTGTTGAACGTTCATTTATTCAAAAACAATTGGAAAGACACTCCAAAAAGGATACTTCCACAACAACTACAAAAGTGACACCCCCATTAGATGTGTATCAAGATGTAAATAGAGAGCTTGTTTATAATGCCATTGAAAGCACATTAGATTCTCTCAACACAAGTATAGAACAAGACTCTATAGCTAATGACTCAACAAGCACACTCCTCTACAATTCATTTAAAGAAGTTACTCGAAACATTTTCACGGTACTTAGTGAGGAAAACGATGGAACTAAAAAAGGATTCATCTGGAGCTTTCACGTACCCGTTATAACTAAAATATTAAACTCTCCTTACTTCGATACTTACTGCAGGTATATAAGTGTGGCTTATTTTCCTGAATCTTTAGAATGGTGGGAAAACAACCAAGAATCTGCTGCTAAGTTTGTGAGGTGGTTTGAAAAAGGTGACGAAGATGAGTAAAATAACATAAAAATCAATACCTTTGCAATGAATTGCAACGTATGGAAACAAAATACAAAGAAGAAGACATATTAATATTACTGCGCAACCCTGACACACAACGACAGGGTTTTGCTCAGGTTGTAGAGGAATATAGCGAGCGATTATATTGGCAAATACGTAAAATGGTATACTCGCACGAAGACGCTAACGACATTCTCCAAGATGTCTTTATCAAAGCATGGTTAAACATTGATAAGTTTAGAGGAGACGCTAAGCTATCGACATGGTTATACAAAATAGCCATCAATGAGAGCATTACATTCATCAATAGATCAAAAGCCAAACTAAACTTATCTATCGATGACGATGACTCATTTTTAATAAACCAATTGGAAGGTGACAAATACTTTGATGGAGATCATGCAGAAATGCTACTTCAGAAAGCTGTTGCCATTTTACCCGATAAACAACGCTTAGTATTTCAAATGAAATATTTTAACGAACTCAAATATGATGAAATGTCTGATATCCTTGGCACGTCTGTTGGAGCACTTAAAGCGTCTTTCCATCATGCCGTTAAAAAGGTTGAGAAGTTTTTAAAAGAAAGTAATTAAACCTTTCAATTTTGTGGCAGTCATATTTAAACAAAAGCAATCATTAGCAACAAGGATAATAAATAAGGAATAACCCTCTAGAAGAGTATGGAAACAAAAAAACAAACATTAGCAGATATCGGTAACAAAGTTCCATTTAAGGTTCCAGAAAATTATTTTTCTCAATTGACCGAAACAATCATGGCAAATCTTCCCGAAAAGGAAGCTCCTGTGGTTAGAAATGTAACAATGTGGGAAAAATCGAAAACTTGGCTTTATATGGCTGCAATGTTTTTAGGTTTATTTTTTACAATAAAAGTTCTTACTACAAGCACACAAACAAGACCAACTGAAAATAACACAGCTTCTAATTCAATTTCACAACAAGATTATTGGAGCGGTGTTCAAATATCGGAAGAGGAGTTTTTTGAATATATAGAAACTCAATTTGTAGATGAGAATTATTACGACTTAGTCCAAAATCAAGATTACTTGAATAGCTTATAATTTTTATGAAAAAAACATTATCTCTCATAGTTCTCTCATTATTATTCATAAATGTGCTATTCATGAATGCACAAGATGCTGACAAATCACTTATGAATTTGCAGGAGTTTGAGAAGAACAAACAAGAATTTATAATCAAAGAAGCTGGTTTGACGGAAGAAGAAGCTGATAAGTTTTTTCCTATAAACAACGAACTTCAAAAGAAAAAACTAGACTTACATCGGAAGCATCAAGAAGATCTAAAGCTTATAAAAGAATCTAAGGACATATCGGATGCAGAATATGAGCAATTGATAAAAGAGAACATAGATCTAAAAATGAAAGAGGCCGAATTGGATAAGGAATACTCCGATAAATTCAACAAGTTGATATCTCCACAAAAATTATTTAAGGCCCAACAAGCAGAACGTACTTTTATGCAAGAAGAATTGAGGAAATTCAGAGAATCTAAAAAAGATGGCCGAATTACTACGGGTAGACGTTTTAAATAAATTGCTGATTTAGGATACATCTTATCACCCTACCCTCCTCATTATCTATGCACTACTAAGTGCGCATCCACTAATAATAGATTAATAACATCAACTCAAAACTTACAGTTTAGCATTTTATCACAACATATAGTTGCATAAACAACTTTATTTATTTACCTTTGGATTCAATAAAAAAACTTCACCTGAATAATTATTAACAGGTGATTTTTTTATTACACGATAAAATTGATTTTATTGCATATCGATTAAAAAATCACTCAATTCATATTATGAAACAATTAAATGGACATATTTCTCAAATTATAGGCCCTGTTATAGATGTTAGTTTCGACTTACCTGAAAATAACGGCACTACCCTACCTGCAATAAATGATGCACTTTCCATAACGCGAGATGACGGCAGTATCCTCATTGTAGAAGTACAACAGCATATAGGAGAAAATGTGGTGAGAACAGTTGCCATGGATACTACCGATGGATTGAGACGAAAGATGACAGTTGTAGCAACAGGTAGCCCCATCAATATGCCTATTGGCAAGCAAACAAGGGGCAGACTACTGAATGTGACGGGTGATCCCATTGATGGTCTACGCAATCTTGATAAAGATGTTGACAATCCCATACACCGCGAGCCTCCCAAATTTGAGGATCTCTCGACCTCTACCGAAATATTATATACCGGAATAAAGGTTATCGATTTGATTGAGCCTTATTCTAAAGGTGGTAAAATTGGATTATTTGGTGGAGCCGGAGTTGGCAAAACAGTTCTTATTCAAGAGTTGATAAACAATATAGCCAAGGGTCAGGGTGGATTTTCGGTATTTGCTGGTGTGGGCGAACGTACACGTGAAGGAAACGATTTGCTGCGAGAAATGATAGAATCTGGCATTATTGACTACGGAGACGAATTCAAAAAAAGCATGCTAGAAGGTCATTGGGATTTATCAAAAGTGGATTATGAAGCTGTTGAAAAATCAAGAGCAACTCTTATATTTGGACAAATGAACGAACCACCTGGAGCACGATCTTCAGTTGCCCTGTCCGGACTTACAGTGGCGGAGTCTTTCCGTGATATAAATGTAGGCGAAAAAGCAGACATACTATTCTTTATAGACAATATATTCCGTTTCACACAGGCTGGATCTGAGGTTTCGGCCCTATTGGGACGAATGCCCTCTGCTGTGGGATATCAACCCACACTGGCCACAGAAATGGGAGCCATGCAAGAGCGCATTACTTCCACCAAAACAGGCTCTATTACATCCGTGCAAGCAGTGTATGTGCCTGCCGACGACCTCACCGACCCTGCACCGGCCACAACCTTTTCGCATCTGGATGCAACAACAGTGTTGAGCCGTAAAATATCGGGTTTGGGTATTTTTCCTGCAGTAGATCCATTGGAATCTTCGTCACGTATTTTGACTCCCGAAATTGTGGGACAAGAACACTATGACACTGCTCAAAAAGTGATACAAATATTGCAACGCAACAAAGAGCTACAGGATATCATCTCTATATTAGGAATAGAGGAGCTGTCTGATGAAGACAGAATGACAGTGAGTCGTGCACGTAAAGTACAGCGTTTCCTATCGCAACCTTTTCATGTGGCCGAACAATTTACGGGTCTGCCTGGCGTGATGGTTTCTGTAGAAGAGACAATCAGAGGGTTCAGGATGATTCTTGAAGGAGAATTGGACGAATATCCCGAAATGGCATTCCTAAATGTGGGAACAATAGATGATGCAATTGCCAAAGGCAAAAGATTAATGGACGAAGCAAACAAATAAAACTACACACAGATTGAATACGCTTAGATTAGAAATATATACACCCAACGGAGCTCTTTTCAATGGTGAGGTAACTTCTGTTACCGTTCCTGGAACGAAAGGGGTCTTTACTGTTATGTACAATCATGGAGCTATTATCTCTTCTTTAACAGAAGGAAAAATAAAGTACACCATAGATGAAAAGATTTCTACTATTGAAGTGTTAGGTGGCTTTGCCGAAGTGAAAAACAATGTGGTGACAGTGTGTTTAGAAACAATTATAAAATGAAAAAACTAAGACGAAAATTTCTTATTTTACTTACAGTCTTTATTGTGATTGTGGGGTTTGGCTCTTGGCTCATACTCATCCACTTTATCCCCTCTCTTGCATTTTACGACTATCCATTGATACCTCTATTTTTTTACACTGTAGGTATTGTATCCATTTATATTCTCACAGGATTGAAAATTGATAAGCCCAATAAACTGTTGAATACATTTATGCTCATTCGTGGTATTAAAATGTTTATGGCATTAACAATGGCAACAGTCTATTGGTTTCTTGACCGTGCCGAAATAAGAAGTTTTGCTATTATGCTAGTGGCTTTCTATCTGTGCTACTTGTTTCTCGAAACATACATTTACATCAAAATAGAGACGTGGAATAAAAAGAATCTACCCTCCATGTATAAAAAAGAAGGATCATGATAAAGAAGTATAATATCCTATTATTGCTTTTTCTGACCGTTTCTTTCCTGTTTTCAGATGTATCAGCGCAAGAAACAGTCAAGAACACTCCCACACAAGAAGTGGCAGAGGAATTAGATATAAAAGAATTAATCTTAGACCATCTTGCAGACAAATATGAGTGGCATCTTTTCACATGGAACGAAGCGTCATATACCATCCATTTGCCCGTTATATTGTATAGCAAAACGTATGGATGGAATGTATTTTCGTCATCCAAACTAGAACATGTAAAATCTCTGGATAGTCATTTTTACATAGCCTCAGAAGGAAACTATGCAGGCAAGATTGTAGAGAGAGATAGGCTTGACGAAGAGGTGCGTCCATTAGACCTATCCCTCACCAAAAATGCCGCATCGCTCCTCATTAGCTCTTTCCTACTCATTGTTATTATTTTGAGTATGGCAAAAAGATACAAAAACGGTTCGCTTGATGGAGAAAAAGGCTTTACTGGAGCAATGGAGTTTTTAATAAACAGTGTCACCAATGAAGTCATAAAACCCTCTATAGGTAAAGAGTACAAGAGATTTGCTCCTTACGTGCTGACACTCTTTTTCTTTATTCTTTTCAACAATCTCATGGGGTTAGTGCCCTTCTTCCCGGGCGGTGCAAACGTTACAGGAAATATTGCCGTTACAATGGTATTGGCGCTCTTCACCTTCATCATTGTCAATTTTGCAGGCTCAAAACATTACTACAAAGACCTGTTTTGGCCCGATGTACCTGTATTCTTGAAAGCCCCTTTTCCTCTCATGCAAATTATCGAATTGGTGGGAACTATTACAAAACCATTTGCATTGATGATTCGTCTCTTTGCCAACATCACAGCTGGTCATTCAATACTATTAGGATTGACAAGTTTAGTATTTATTACAGTCAGCTTGGGGCCCGCTATAAATGGAGGCATGACTGCTGTATCTGTGCTTTTCAATCTATTCATTTTCTTCTTAGAAATATTAGTCGCTTTTATTCAAGCTTATATTTTCACACTGCTCACATCAGTATTCATCGGTATGGCTAGGCCTCCTGAGCTTGTTAAAAGACAAAAAGTAGAATCGAAATAAAAAAATATACAACTAAATAATTAATCATTAAAATTAAAAACTATGTTACTATCAGTATTATTACAAGCCGCTAACTCAACGGACTATAGCTCAATTGGTATAGCCTTTGCAATTGCAATCACAGTAGTTGGAGCAGGATTAGGTATTTCAAAAATTGCTTCTTCAGCTATGGAAAGTATGGCACGCCAACCAGAAGTAGCCCCAGACCTTCGTATGAGTATGATTATTGCCGCTGCTTTCATCGAGGGTGTTGCCCTATTTGCTATTGTTGTGAGTGGTTTTATTCTTTAAAAAACAGTATATATGTCATCATCCTTGTTGACCCCAGATCCAGGATTAGTATTCTGGATGATAATTGCATTTGGATTGGTCCTTTTCATTCTTGCTAAGTTTGGATTTCCAGTTATCTTAGAGAAGCTAGATAGCCGAAAGAAATTTATCGACGAGTCGGTAGTGGCTGCTAAGCAAGCTTACGATAAACTAGAGCATGTTCAAGAAAAGAACAGGCTACTCATTGAAGAAGCTAAAAGGGAAAAATCGCAAATTATTGCTGATGCTGCTAAGCAAAGAGATTTAATTCTTGAGAAAGCCAAGGAAAAGGCTATAGAAGAATCCAATCATATTGTAAGTAATGCTCGCAAGCAAATCATACAAGAAAGAGAAGAAGCCATCATTGCCATTAGGCGAGAAATAGCCGTTTTGTCTGTGGATATTGCTGAAAAGGTTTTAAGGAAAAACTTAAAAGAAAAAGAAGATCAAATGAGCATGATAGAGCGTCTTGTAGAAGAGATCAATCTATCGTAAACGCATATAAATAGATGAACAAAGGACTGATATCGGTAAGGTATGCAAAGGCATTGCTAGGGTTTGCAGAAAGCAAAAATAGGCAAGACGAAATTTATGAACAAGCTAAATTTCTACAGGATGTTTTTATCAATCTAAAAACCCTGCATACAGCTCTGCACAATCCATTAATACCAAAAGCAAAAAAAAGAGCATTTATTCTCACTGCCTCTGGTGGTGATGTTGCCGATGTGTTCAAAAAATTTATCGATTTATTGCTATCCAATGATAGAGAAGACTGTTTGCAATCTATTATGCTACAATATCAAGAACAGTACAGAAAAAGCAAAAACATTATTCACGGCAAACTCATCACCGCAGTAGAAATTGATGATAACACAAAGAATGATTTAATAAAATCGATAGAACTGAAAGTAAAGGGTAAACTAGAAGTGGAAAAGATAGTAGATCCTTCCCTTTTAGGCGGATTTATCTTAGAGCTCGATTTAGTTCAATGGAATGCAAGTTTGAGCAGACAGTTGAACGATATTAAAAAACAGTACATCGAAAGAAACAGACGAATTGTATAAACATTCAATTTCAGTGAAAAATAAAAAATTAGAACAATGTCGAATAATAAAATAAAAGTAAGTGAAGTGTCAGATATCCTTCGTGCTCAGCTTGAAGGTATAGATTCTGGCATTCAATTGGATGAAGTGGGCACAGTGTTGCAAATAAGCGATGGTGTGGCTCGTATATATGGTCTGAGAAATGCAGAGTCGAATGAGTTGCTTGAGTTTGAGAATGGCATGCAAGCCATTGTGATGAACCTCGAAGCTGACAATGTGGGTGCAGTATTGCTAGGCCCTACAAGTGAAATTAAAGAAAATGACATTGTTAGAAGAACCGGTAGAGTAGCCTCTATTTTTGTGAGCGAAGAGATGTTGGGCCGCGTTATCAATCCACTTGGTCAACCCTTGGATGGCCGAGGAAAAGTAAGTGGCGAGATGTTTGAAATGCCTTTCGAAAGAAAAGCTCCGGGAGTGATATACAGACAGCCTGTGAATGAGCCCCTACAAACAGGCCTGAAAGCTATTGACTCCATGATACCCATTGGTCGCGGACAACGCGAACTTATCATTGGCGACCGTCAGACAGGCAAAACCACCATTGCCATTGATACTATTATCAATCAAAGAGAGTTTTACGAAGCGGGCCAACCCGTGTTTTGTATCTATGTAGCCATTGGACAAAAAGGATCTACTGTGGCGGGTATTGTAGAAACATTGAGGCATCATCGTGCCATGGACTATACAGTTATTGTGGCAGCCAATGCATCAGACCCTGCTGCCCTGCAATATTACGCTCCATTTGCAGGAGCCGCTATTGGTGAATACTTTAGAGACACCGGTCGCAATGCTTTGGTTATTTACGACGACCTCTCTAAGCAAGCTGTGGCCTATCGAGAAGTATCACTCATACTCAGACGTCCATCGGGGCGTGAAGCCTATCCAGGAGATATTTTCTACCTTCACTCTCGTCTGTTGGAACGTGCTGCACGCATCATCAACCAACAAGAAGTGGCAGAGAAGATGAACGATGTCCCTCCCAGCTTGAAAGGGAAAATCAAAGGCGGTGGTTCGCTCACTGCCCTTCCCATTGTGGAAACCCAAGCTGGTGACGTATCGGCCTACATTCCCACCAATGTTATTTCTATTACTGACGGACAGATATTCTTGGATACCGAATTGTTTAATCAAGGAAACCGCCCTGCCATAGATGTGGGTATATCCGTGTCGCGAGTGGGGGGTAATGCGCAGATAAAACCCATGAAGAAAATTGCAGGAACACTCAAAATGGACCAAGCGCAGTTTAATGAATTGGCTGCCTTTATGAAGTTTGGGGGAGACTTGGACAAGGTTACAGCCATGACCATCGACAAGGGTCAGAAAAACATGGAGCTACTGGTGCAACCCATCAACAAACCCATGAGTGTGGAAAAACAAGTAGCCCTACTCTATTGTGGTACAAAAGGTTTGCTATCCAAAATACCTGTGAGTAAAGTAAAAGAGTTCGAAAAAGAATTTTTGAGCCTCTTGGAAACCACCCAACAGAAAGAAGTGCTTGATGTAATAAAAAGTGGCCATATAAACGATGAAGTAACCGCTATAATAGAACAGACTGCACAAGAAGTGATAACCAGAATACTACATACAACAAAATAAAAAGAATGGCCTCTTTAAGAGAAATAAAAACTAAAATAACCTCTGTGAAATCTACACAGCAGATCACTTCTGCCATGCAAATGGTATCTACTGTGAAGTTGGCAAAAGCGCAAAGAGTATCCGAGCGTTTTCGCCCTTATCAAGAAAAGATAAGTGAGCTGTTGACAAATTTCTTGCGCTCTGAAGAGACTACTCCCTCTGTGTTTGAAGAGGTGCGCGAGGCCAATAGAGTGGCTATTGTAGTATTTGCCAGCAACATGAGTTTGTGTGGTAGTTTCAATGCAAATGTTATAAAAGAGTTCACAAAACTCACCCTTGAGCTATCTCATTTGCCCAAAGAAAACATCGACGTCTATTCCATTGGCAAACAGATTACACATGCTGTAAAGAAATTAGGATTCACTCCCCAATTTGAATCAAACGATCTGGCCAATAGTCCCAACTACGAAGATACTGCGAAAATAGCCGACGAACTGATGGAGCAGTTTCGCACAAAAAAGATTGACCAGGTAATTGTCATATACCACCATTTTCGCAGCAAAGGTTCGCAAATACTCACCCGCAATACACTGCTACCGCTCTCTCTTGACAAACTGAAAGAGGAGAAAGACAATGCATATATCGATTACATTGTAGAGCCCAATAAAGAGACCATTTTGGCCCAATTAATTCCACAGGTCATAAAACTAACCCTCTATGCTGCCCTTCTGGAATCGCACACCTCCGAACATGCTGCTCGCTCCATAGCCATGCAGGGCGCTACTGACAATGCCGACGACTTGCTGGAGGAACTATCACTGGTCTACAACAAATCGAGACAGCAGAGCATCACCAATGAGTTGTTGGATATTATTGGGGCTACGTTTAAGTAACATTGCTCCAGTCAAATGCTTTATTGCTTACTATGCAAGTCTTCTGTTCTACTCCATCTGGTTGGGCTGTTTATAGCAGATGGTTTTGTAATAGATAATAATCTATTATAATTAAAATCTAATCTTTTACTACCCCATCTAATCGCATATTTCATTCATGGCCTATCATGGTGCAATTCCTAATCTATCAAGGCTGTGACTTACTATTTAATTATTTTACACTCCTCCTCATTTATACCCCGATGAAATAATAATAATAATTTCATTGGGGCACGCCTGTTTACAAATCTTGGATTATATGCAAAAGTATCTGTTTGCTTTTACATTTTACTTGTTGATTTGGTTTAAGTTTCTCCTTATAACCAATTTCATAGGCCGCATCTACGATGCTTGAATTGATGTGGGTAAACGTTTACTACAGACGGTTCGACTCCTACGGAGTGTCTGTTCCAATTATATTTCAAAAACAGATCGTTATTATAACTGTGATGTTCGCATATACTATTCTAAGGGTTCTATAATATAGAATGAATGATGACTAAGGTTCATTTTAGCTCCGTTTAGGAGCGATTTGTCTGTAGCATTTCAAGATAGAATACTATTAGAGCTACGTCAGATGCGATCTGTTATTCTCCTGGCTGAATAGATAGGTTAAGTTAAACACATAATTTTGCTATTGATCCCAAATCTATGTGAGATACTTTTTTGTATATCAATATTCCAATCTATCACCCATTTTCCACAACTCATTGATTGTTTGCAGTATTAGATTCCTTCTATTTTATTAATTTAAAAAATCACTAATTCTTTTTCAAATTGTAGAATTCTCGATGCGTAAATATTTTTTTATGTGAGAAATACTGTATATTTTTGTGGCCGAATATATTTATAACGTTCTATATAACAAATATATAGAGTTATAACTAAAAAGATAATACTTTTTATAAATCAAACCATAAAAACAAATTACGATGAAAAAGAATACACTCAAAAAAAATAAAATCAAAACCTCCTACATTAATTATTTTAAGATTGAGTATAAAAATACAAGAAGTATGAAAAACCTTAGATATTTTTGCAGTTCGCAATATAAAGGTATCATTCAAAAACACAAAAACCCAAACATCATAAAAAAAACATTCATAGATATAATATTATCTTAACTCATATTTACTTAACTATTTGATTGTTTGTACAATCCTATTACCCCTTGTTTTTTATTTGGAAAATTGAATAATTCTTTATTGGAATTGAAACATTCTTCTTGTCTTTTTATTTTTTTATATGAATTAGACTGTATACTTTTGCCCTTTCATTTTTCTGTAATGTTTTACATAACAGATACATATATAGTTATAACCAAAATGATAAAATATACATATTACAAACAACACAACAACATGAAAACAGACACACAACAACAAAAAAAGGTAGTGTTGCCTTCGGCAACTGTCAATGAGCTTAACATTTTGCATAACATTTTCGAACTTCATATGGAACTTGAAAATGAGGATGAGCTTGACATACACTATCACAGAACTATCAATGCTATTTGCAATTTAATTAGGGAGGCTGGATGGGAACTTAAATTCAGATTTAGTAAGACATCGAAAACATCTATCATCCTAAAAAAGTATGAATGAAAAGAAAGGAATGAAAAACATGAAAAAAGTAACCAACACTATTAAAGAAAACACAAATGAAAAACACGGAAAGAAAAATTAGTTATTACCTCGATGGTATTACCACCACACAGCCCTACAAGGCTATATCGCTAACAGATGTGGTGAGAGCAATAAAGTGCCAAAAGTCAAAAAGGCTGACAGAAACATTGCGTGCAATTGATAACGAGGAGAAAGCAGCAAAATTCAAGAGAATGTGCTTTGACTATGTAACATTCTCAGGCACATTTCATTCCAGAAAGAGCAGCGAGCTCATTGGCTATTCGGGATACATGGTCATCGATTTGGATGATGTGGACCCTGTGGAAGTGAAAACCAAACTCCTCACTCAAAAGTATTTCGACATAGCATTGATGTTCACTTCGCCCAGTGGTAATGGGGTTAAGGTGGTAGTTGCATCAACTACAGCCTGTGAACACAAACAGGTCTTTAGAATGTATCAGCGATGCTTCTGTAAGCAATTGGGCGTGGAGGTGGACAATTCCGGCAGCGACATTGCAAGAGCCTGTTTCATAGCTTTTGATGAAGATGTATACTACAACCCCAATGTTAAATGGCGCAAACTTGAAGAGTATTGGGAAGAAAAAGAGCATCGAACTATTGCCTATAGGCATAGTGCTACTACCGTTCCCCAATTCACTTCACAAAGCAACACGGGAGGATACAACGGACTTTCGCCACTGGACGATTATAACAGTCGGGCCGATGTGGTGGCCCTTCTCACAGCGCACCATTGGACAGTGAATCACCGCGCTTCTAATAACACAAACATTCGCTTTACCCGACCTGGCAAGAAGGAAGGTATATCGGCCGATTTTAGAACAACAGATAAGCTTTTGTACGTCTTCACCAACAATAGTCAGTTTGAACCCATGAAGGCTTACAACCCCGTGCAAGTATTTGCCGTGTTGGAGTGTGGTGCCGACTTCAAGATAGCTCATAGAAAGTTGAGACAGATGGGATATGGAGATCTATCAAGCAACAATTGGTACAGTACAAACACTTTAAAATAATAAATAACCATGGAGAATAATAACAAAAACACAAAAGACGAAAAGAAAGCTTTCTATACATTTTACGAAGGCAAACCAGTGATACAGGCTTCGCGATTGGCGGGCTTTTTGAAAGAGCAGAACTTTATGCGCATTTCTGAAGAGGGCAACGATGAGGTTACCATTATCCATAATAGCAGAAAGATTCTAAAGCCTTTCAACTATAAAACAAATACCATTTCGTATCTTAAGAAGCATATCAAACATCCCGAAAAAAAGATGCAGATTGAAAACATGCTTGTTTCGCAACGCAGTGTGATTGATAGTTGTTGGAAATTGTTTGATGGCGAGTCATACAATTTACACAAAGATACACACCATGCCATATACATACCGTTTCAAAACGGGGTGTGCAGGGTGACCAAGGATGATAATCAGATGATTGACTATAGCAGTGACGAGATTGGATTTTTTATTGGGACAGAATCGC
>SMER01000216.1_pt1 | contig 12969 bp, 6 predicted proteins | sample 2456411 | NCBI WGS metagenome assembly SMER01 (sample SAMN10132597, study PRJNA489261) | soil metagenome | isolation source: day1 antibiotic-silt loam soil ammended with raw manure from dairy cow... | place: USA | collected 2015-05-01 | reverse complement strand
TCGACACCCACATAAGTGCGATAAATCTCTTTACGGTTAATTGCCTCAGTCACCAACACACCATGTGGGCCAGTAATATAACGGCCACTTTCCATATACACCTTGGGCTGGTAGCCGTGCTGCGCGGCAAATGTCTGCAATAGCGTTGCGGTTTCGCGGCCTAACAACTCAATATCAAAAGCTGTTTCTTCTGGGCGGTAGGGAATACCCAAGCCACCGCCGATATTAATAAATTCAAACTCAATATTCAGTTTTTGACCCACTTCAGCCACGAGATCTAACAACATCTGTGTGGTTTGCACCATATATGCAGGGTTGCACTCATTGGACGCCAGCATGGTGTGTAGGCCAAAGCGTTTCGCGCCACGCGCTTGTGCTTTGCTAAAGGCGGCAAAAATTTGCGTGTGAGTCAAACCGTATTTGGCTTCTTCTGGCACGCCAATGATGCTGTTACCGCTGCGTGCTGAGCCGGGGTTATAACGAAAACACACCAGTTCTGGCATCTCTGGGACTTTATCAATCAGGCCAATGTCATCTAAATTCAGAATACAGCCGCCCTGTTCCTGCGCCGCCACAAACTCTTCGATTGAGGTGTTATTGGAGGTGAACATAATGTCCTCACCTCGGCCACCGGCTTGACGCGACAGCACCAACTCGGCAATTGAGCTGCAATCAAAGCCAAAGCCCAAATCCGCCATAATCTTTAAAATACTGGGGTTGGGCAGCGCTTTCACCGCGTAGTACTCACGAAAGCCTGGGACATAAACGTTGACTAAAATCTGTAGAAATAGGCATCAGCAAGCCCCCTTAAAGTGGTGAATGGTGCAGCAATGCCGCTTCAATGCGTTGCATGGCCTGTTGGACTTTCTCGAAATTATTGAACGCACTGATGCGGATATGTTGTTCGCCGCAGCGACCAAAACCAGCACCGGGGGTACAAATCACCCCAGCGTTATTCAGTAAGAAATCAAAGAATGTCCAGGCATCTTGCTTAACCTCGATCCAAATGTACGGCGAGTTATCACCGCCGCTGCATGCAAAGCCCATGCGCTGAAAGGCTTGACGAATGTACGCTGCATTTTTTAGGTAGTACTCAATCAGCTCGGCCACTTGCGCTTTACCGGCGGGGCTATAGACCGCTTCTGCTGCGCGCTGGACCGGGTAAGACACACCATTGAATTTGGTGGTATGTCGACGCATCCATAAGTCACGCACCGAGACTGCAACGCCTGCTGCGGTGTAAGCAGTACAGGCTTTAGGCACCACCGTATAAGCACAGCGCACACCAGTGAAACCTGCGGTTTTCGAGAAGCTTCTAAACTCAATCGCGACTTTTTCAGCACCTTCGATTTCATAAATGGAATGCGGTACATCCTCATCCTGAATAAAGGCCTCGTAGGCGGCATCGAATAAAATCAGCGCTTGCTGCTCAAGCGCATATTCAACCCAAAGGCGCAGCTGATCACGGGTGATACTCGCTCCGGTGGGGTTATTGGGGAAACACAGATAGATCAAATCCACCGGCTCGCTCGGTAGTTCAGGGATGTAATTGTTTTCAGCCGTGCACTCAAGATAGACCAAACCCTGATAACGCCCTGCTTGGCTCGCGCCGGTGCGTCCGGCCATCACATTGGTATCGACGTAGACCGGATAGACCGGATCAGGAATGGCTAAGCGTAAATCTTGCGCAAACAGTTCTTGAATGTTGCCGGTATCGCACTTGGCACCGTCGCTGACAAAAATATCATCAGCATTGATGTTGGCGCCACGCGCTTGAAAATCATGTTTGGCGATGGCTTGGCGTAAAAAATCATAGCCTTGCTCAGGGCCGTAGCCGCGAAAGGTCTGACTCTCAGCCAGCTCATCGACCGCTTTGTGCATGGCTTGCACGCAGGCGTCGGGTAACGGCTGGGTGACATCACCAATGCCTAAGCGGATTAATTCACGCTCAGGGTGTTGTTGTTGAAAAGTTTGGATGCGCTGGTTAATTTCAGCGAACAAATAGCTGTTTTGCAGTTTTTGGTAGTGCTCATTAATACGAATCATAATGACCTTATCGAGGTAGAGTTAACGCGGCAACGTGCTGCTGCCCATTAAGAATTGATCCACGGCTCGCGCTGCTTGGCGACCTTCACGAATCGCCCACACCACTAGCGATTGACCGCGACGCATGTCGCCAGCACTAAACACTTTGGCCACATTAGTGGCATAGCCGCCTTGGGCATCAACACTGGCTTTAGCATTGCCACGGCCATCCAACTCCACACCAAAGCCTTCTAGAAGCGTGGCCACAGGACTGACAAACCCCATGGCTAACAGCACCAAATCGGCAGGCCAAAGTTGTTCACTGTTTGGCACTTCGACAAAAGCGCCCTGCTGCATCTCCACGCGGACAGTTTTTAGGCCAGTTAATTTGCCGTTGCTGCCAACAAACTCTTTGGTGGCAATCGCAAACTCTCGCTCACAGCCTTCTTGATGACTGGACGAAGTGCGCAATTTGTAAGGCCAGTACGGCCACGTCAGCGGCTTGTCTTCTTGCTCTGGCGGGCGCGCCATCACTTCAAATTGCACTACGCTGGCGGCGCCTTGACGGTTGGAGGTACCCACGCAATCCGAGCCGGTATCACCGCCACCAATCACAATGACCTGCTTACCTTCAGCGCGCAGCTGCTCAGGCATCGCAACGCCAGCATTGACGCGGTTTTGCTGCGGCAAAAACTCCATGGCGAAATGCACGCCATCCAACTCACGCCCCGGCACCGGTAAATCACGTGATTGTTCGGCACCACCGGTGAGTAATACTGCGTCGAAGTCCTGCAGCAGGCTGCTCGGGCTAACACTCTGCGTAGCCCAGTTGGTCACTTTGCTATCGGCAGGTAAATCGCCGATCAAGGTGTTGGTGCGAATCTCGACGCCTTCAGCCAGTAATTGCTCAACGCGGCGATCGATATGCACTTTTTCCAGTTTGAAATCAGGAATACCAAAGCGCAGCAAACCACCTACTTGATCATTTTTTTCAAACAGGGTGACACTGTGCCCTGCCCGCGCCAATTGCTGCGCAGCCGCCAGACCTGCAGGACCAGAGCCCACCACCGCAACTGTTTTCCCTGTCTTGTGGCTGGCTATTTGTGGCTGTATCCAGCCTTCGGCATAGGCGCGATCAACAATGGCATGCTCGATGGACTTAATGCCGACCGGCTGTGCATTAATATTTAAAGTACAGGCCGCTTCACAAGGTGCAGGACACACACGCCCGGTAAACTCGGGGAAGTTATTGGTGGAGTGCAAGACCTTGCTGGCGTTGTGCCAATCATCGCGATACACCAAGTCATTAAAGTCCGGAATAATATTATTCACCGGACAAGCACTGTGACAAAAGGGTGTGCCGCAATCCATACAACGTGCACTTTGTTGGTGCGCTTGTGCTGGGGTCAAACCGTGCACAAATTCTTTGTAATCTTTTAGACGTAATTCAACTGCGTCGTATTCTTCTTCGATACGTTGAAACTCTATAAATCCAGTAGCTTTTGACATTGATTATTCCTCCTAGCAACTTACACTGGCGATGACAGGCGCAGCGGCCTGCGCAGCAGCATTGATCTGTTCCAGCGCGCGACGGTATTCATGCGGGAATACTTTGATAAAGCGCTTTTTGGCTGTCGCCCAATTGGCCAGTAGTTCTTCTGCACGTAACGAGCCAGTCAAATGCAAATGTTCTTCAAGCAAACCCTTTAATAAGGTTTCATCGGCTGTTTGCGCATGCAATGGGATACCAGCAGCCGCTTGCGCAGTAGGATCCAGCAGCGGTTCTAGGCCGACTTGTTCGGTGTTACAACGCAGGGCAAATTGACCGTCTTGGTCATATACAAAAGCCACGCCACCCGACATCCCCGCAGCAAAGTTACGCCCGGTTTGCCCAAGCACGACGACGGTGCCACCGGTCATGTATTCACAACCATGATCACCCACACCTTCCACCACAGTGCTCGCGCCGGATAGGCGTACCGCAAAGCGCTCGCCGGCCACGCCACTAAAGAAAGCCGAGCCTGAGGTGGCGCCATACAACACGGTATTACCGACAATGATGTTGTCGCTCGACATACCTTTAAAGTCGCGGCTTGGACGCACAATCAAGCGCCCGCCGGACAAGCCTTTACCACTGTAGTCATTGGCTTCGCCGACTAGATCAAAGGTAATCCCTTGAGCAAGGAAGGCAGCAAAACTCTGACCGCCAGTACCCGTGCAATGCACATGGATACTGTCATCGGCTAAACCATCAGGGTGATGTTTAATCAGCGCACCCGACAGCATCGCGCCGACCGTACGGTTAGTGTTTCTGACCTGAGTTTCAATGCGCACAGGCTTACCATGTAGCAAAGCCGCCTGCGCCTGAGCGATCAACTGCTGATCAAGTGCATGTTCCAGACCATGTTCTTGCTGACTGCTGTGTAAACGTGGCACTTCTGCAGGCGCCGTAGGCAAGGCAAATACACGGCTAAAATCTAAGCCTTGCGCTTTCCAATGCTCAACGCCTTGGCGCATGTCGAGTAAGTCGGTACGGCCAATCAGCTCGTCGAAGCGACGCACACCGAGTTGCGCCATGATCTGCCGCACTTCTTCGGCAATAAAGAAGAAGAAATTGACCACATCTTCAGGCTTGCCAGAAAACTTCTTACGCAGCTCAGGGTCTTGTGTGGCAATACCCACAGGACAGGTATTGAGGTGACATTTGCGCATCATAATGCAGCCTGAAGCAACCAAAGGCGCGGTAGCAAAACCAAACTCATCGGCACCCAATAAGGCTCCCATCACCACATCGCGGCCAGTTTTCATCTGACCATCGGCTTGGATCCGTACTCGCCCACGCAAACGGTTCAGCACCAAGGTTTGCTGGGTTTCTGCCAGACCCAACTCCCACGGCGTGCCAGCGTGCTTAATCGAACTCCAAGACGCTGCACCGGTGCCGCCATCATGACCAGCAATAACGATGTGATCGGCTTTAGCTTTCGCCACACCAGCAGCAATGGTGCCCACGCCCACTTCTGAAACCAGCTTGACTGAAATATCAGCACTGGGATTGACGTTTTTTAAGTCGTGAATCAGCTGGGCTAAATCTTCAATGGAGTAAATATCATGGTGCGGTGGTGGCGAGATCAATCCCACGCCCGGCACTGAATGGCGCAACTTACCAATGTAGTTGGACACCTTGTTACCCGGTAACTGCCCGCCTTCGCCGGGTTTAGCACCTTGCGCCATTTTGATCTGAATTTGATCGGCTGAGACCAGGTACTCAGTGGTGACGCCAAAACGTCCTGAGGCCACTTGCTTGATTTTCGAGCGCAAGCTGTCGCCTTCACGCAGAATGTAGTCCACCTCTACGGTGTCTTGACCCATCACCTCACTTAACAAGGTCCCTGCAGCAATCGCTTGGCCTTGCATTTCATTACGATAGCGCGCGTGATCTTCACCACCCTCACCGGTATTGCTCTTGCCACCAAGACGGTTCATGGCAATCGCAAGGTTCATGTGCGCTTCGGTGGAAATTGAGCCTAATGACATGGCTCCGGTGGCAAAACGCTTCACGATTTCACTGGCCGCTTCTACTTCTTCGACAGCAATGCTGCGCTCAGGTTGAAGGCGAAACTCAAACAAGCCTCGCAGCGTGGTATGACGCTTAGACTGATCATTAATGATTGCTGCATATTCAGCGAAGGTTTCATAGCGATTGCTACGGGTGCTGTGCTGTAACTTAGCAATCGCATCCGGCGTCCACGCATGTTCTTCAGCGCCAGCACGCCAAGCAAATTCACCACCGACATCCAACTGCTGACTCGCCACTGCAGCAGGATTAAAGGCCTGCTGATGACTGCGTATCGCCTCGTCAGCAATATCAAAGATACCCAGTCCACCAATTTTTGAAGGCGTGCCGGCAAAATACTTGTTCACCAGCTCTTCACTTAAACCCACCACTTCAAAAATCTGCGCACCGCAGTACGACATATAGGTACTGATGCCCATTTTCGACATGATTTTAGTTAAGCCTTTACCCACGGCCTTAACAAAATGCTGTGACGCTTGCTCAGCACTCACACCTAACTCAGGAGCAATGTCAGCCAGTGTTTCTAAGGCTAAATAAGGGTGAATGGCTTCAGCACCAAAACCTGCCAAGACCGCAAAATGATGCACTTCACGGGCGCTGCCGGTTTCTACCACAAGACCAACAGTGGTACGCAAACCTGCACGCACCAAATACTGATGAATAGCTGATAAGGCCAATAACACTGGAATCGCCACTTGATCACGGCTCATGTGACGGTCAGTGATAATTAGAATATTGCAGCCGGCATGAATCGCCTCTTCAGCCTCCGAGCACAGATAAGCAATCCGCGCTTCAACGCCGGCTTTGCCCCACTGACTGGGGTAGGTGATATCAATTTCACATTTGCGAAACTTACCGCCCGTGCTCTGCTCGATATGGCGTAAACGTGCCATATCGGCGACATCTAAGATCGGTTGCGAGATTTCTAAACGCAGTGGTGGATTGCTGGCATTGATATCCAACAAGTTAGGACGCGGGCCAATAAAGGACACCAGCGACATCACCACCGCTTCACGAATCGAATCGATGGGCGGGTTGGTCACTTGCGCAAAGAGCTGACGAAAGTAATGGTACAAAGGCTTGTTACGCGCTGACAGCACCGCTAATGGCGCATCGTTGCCCATTGAGCCAATGCCTTCTTCAGCATTCACCGCCATTGGTGCCAATTGGTACTTAATGTCTTCTTGGCTATAACCAAAGGCTTGCTGACGCACTAACAACGGCTCGGCAAAGGTCAATGGCTCAGCATCGGCGCTTAAGGTATCTAGACACATACGCACATTGTCGATCCACTGACGATAAGGCTTGGCCTGCGCATAGCGCTGCTTCAGCTCTTCATCTTCAACGATGCGGCCTTGTTCTAAGTCGATCAGAAACATTTTTCCCGGCTGTAAACGCCACTTGCGCACAATCCGCTGATCAGGAATCGGTAACACGCCAGTTTCTGAAGCCAATACCACCATGTCATCATCGGTGACAATAAAGCGCGCAGGTCGCAGACCGTTACGATCAAGGGTTGCACCAATTTGGCGACCATCGGTAAAGACCATCGCCGCAGGACCATCCCAAGGCTCGAGCATCGCCGCATGGTACTCATAAAAAGCACGACGCTGCGCATCCATCTGATTATGCTTTTCCCAGGCTTCTGGGATCATCATCATCGCTGCTTGCGCCAGCGGATAACCAGCCATCACCAGCAACTCTAAGGTGTTATCAAAGGTTGCCGTGTCAGATTGGCCATCCATGCTGATCGGATAGAGTTTTTGTAAATCATCACCGAGCACCGGCGACGACATCACCCCTTCGCGGGCACGCATCCAGTTAAAGTTACCTTTCACTGTGTTGATTTCACCGTTATGCGCCACCATGCGATAGGGGTGAGCCAGCGGCCAGGAAGGAAAGGTATTAGTGGAAAAGCGCTGATGCACTAAGGCCAAGGCTGAGACCAACTGCGGATCTTGCAAGTCGAGGTAGTACTGACCCACCTGATTTGCTAGCAATAAACCTTTATAGATCACCGTGCGGCACGACATGCTCGGCACATAGTATTCAAAGCTGTGAGTGAGGCGTAAATGAGTAATCTTGGCTGAAGCAGTTTTACGAATCAGATACAGCTTACGTTCCAGCGCATCAGACACCATGATGTCGGCACCACGGCCAATAAATACCTGACGAATCACCGGCTCACTGGCGCGCACATCCTCAGACATCGGTAAATCACGATTGACCGGCACATCACGCCAGCCCAGCAGCACTTGCTTCTCAGCGGCAATCGCCCGCTCTAACTCGCGCTCACAAGCTTGGCGTGCGGCAGCTTCTTTGGGCAAAAACACCATGCCCACGCCATAATCACCCGCTGGTGGCAGCTGCACGCCTTGCTTGGCCATCTCGGCACGGTAAAAAGCATCAGGAATTTGAATCAGTAAGCCTGCACCATCGCCCATTAATGGGTCAGCACCGACCGCGCCACGATGGTCAATATTTTCCAGAATCTTCAGCCCTTGCTGAACAATGGCGTGCGATTTAATCCCTTTAATATGCGCAACGAAGCCAACGCCACAGGCATCATGCTCGGCATTGGCATACAGTCCTGTGTCGATCGCGTGTTGAATTTCCTCTGCGCTTGCAGCTCGGACAGTTTCTGACGTTGGCGCTTGCGGCGTTGCCTTAGGCATAGGAACACTCCCTATCTAAATAAAAAATAAATGCGGCGAAGCAACTAAAGTTGTCGCGCTTTACTCTCTATTCAGCAAGGATTAGGCCAACCTATAGAAACGCCCTAAATACGCGCCATACAGGCACTTAGACTAAGATTTACCGGTCTTTTCACGGTGTTTTCGCACCAAAACCATGCAGCCACGCACCAAAGTTGTGCGCAGCGGCTTTATTCTGCGTTGTCCTCGTCGACAGCACCTTCTTGCACGCCCAGTTCATTGATTTTTCGCGTTAAGGTGTTGCGTCCCCAGCCTAACAACTCTGAGGCATCACGCCGCCGCCCGCTAGCATGGGCTAAAGCAGCTTCAATCATCACCCGCTCAAACATCGGTAGCGCACGATCCAGCAAACCTTTATCGCCCTGCTGCAAAGCCTGCTCAGCCCAACGCCGCAAAGATACTTCCCAGTCCGGAGAAGCCGCGCCTGCGGTTGTGTGATGTAACAGTTCGACCGGTAGATCGCTAACCATCACCTCGCGACTGGAGGCCATCACGGTCAACCAGCGGCAGGTATTCTCCAGCTGGCGCACATTACCTGGCCAGTCGAGTTGGCTTAAATACACTTCTGTTTCAGGCAATAACACGCGCCTTTCAGTCGCGAGTTCATCCGCCGCTTTTTGCAGAAAGTGCGCAGCTAAAGTAGCAATGTCTTCACGCCTCTCACTGAGCCTTGGCAGATGGATACGGATCACATTCAAGCGATGGTAGAGGTCTTCGCGAAACAAGCCTTGGCGCACCAGCACCTCAAGATCACGGTGGGTTGCCGCGATGATCCGCACATCCACGCGAATCGGCGTGTGCCCACCGACTCGATAAAAGGTGCCATCGGCTAACACGCGCAACAAGCGCGTTTGTGTATCCAATGGCATATCGCCAATCTCATCGAGAAACAACGTGCCTTGATGCGCTTGTTCAAAACGCCCATGGCGCACACTGGCGGCCCCGGTAAAAGCACCTTTCTCATGACCAAACAGCTCAGACTCAATTAGATCCTTGGGTATCGCGGCCATATTCAGCGCAATAAAAGGCTGCTGCGCTCTGGGGCTGTGCTGATGCAAAGCATTGGCCACCAACTCTTTACCAGTGCCAGACTCTCCATGAATCAACACGGTCATGTGCGAGTGCGAGAGCCGACCGATAATCCGAAACACCTCCTGCATCGCCGGCGCTTCACCAATAATAGCGCTAGCAGAAGCACTGTATTCGGTGCTTGCAGCAGCGTCCTTGGAATGAGCTAAAGCGCGTCGCACTAAGGCAATCGCATCATCTAAATCAAAAGGTTTAGGCAGGTATTCAAACGCGCCACTTTGATAGGATTTAACCGCACTGTCTAAATCAGAATGCGCCGTCATCACAATCACTGGCAAATGCGCATAACGCTGATGCACTAAGGCTAACAAGGCCAAACCGTCCATACCTTGCATGCGAATATCGGTAATGATGACATCAGGTTGCGTCTCTGCCATCTGCGCCAATGCCTCTTCACCACTGGCAAAGGTTGTGGTGGTGAAACCTGCTTGGCTTAAAGCTTTTTCCAACACCCAACGCATCGACTTATCATCATCGACAATCCAAACTTGGTCAGTCATGGCAGTACTCCTGGGTAAGGTTCAAGATGCGGGTCAACAGGGATTAAAATACGAAAAACTGTACGTCCGCGCGTGCTCTCACACTCAATCAGCCCTTCATGCTCTTGAATGATGCCTTGCGCAATCGGCAAACCCAGCCCTGTGCCTTGAGCGCGGCCAGTGACCATCGGATAAAACAGTGTTTCCAGCAACGGTCCATCAATACCCGGGCCGTTATCTTCGACTTCCACCAAACACACCAAACGATGTCGGTGCGCACCAATCGTAAACTGTCGTAACACCCGCGAACGCAAGATGATTTCAGCAGGACGCTCGCTCGGATTTTCTAATAAGGCTTGCGCAGCATTACGGACAATATTAAGCACCACTTGAATCAAGCGATCTAAATCGGCATACAACTCTGGCAGGCTGGGATCATAATCACAGATCAGCGTAATCGCCTCGCCCACTTCTGCTTGCAAAATAAGGCGCACACGCTCTAACACTTGGTGAATATTGATCCGAGTAAAATTCAAACGCTGACGCGGCCCCAGCATGCGGTCGACAACATGGCTTAAGCGGTCAGTCTCGGCAATGATCACATCGGTATATTCTTTTAACTCTGGCGAGGACAGTTGCCGCGCCAGCAGCTGCGCCGCTCCGCGAATGCCGCCCAACGGATTTTTAACCTCGTGTGCTACGCCGCGCACTAAAGCACGGGTCACTTGATGGGCAGTAAATAAATTATCTTCGCGACTCAGACGCAAAACACGGTCTTGCGGGAACAACTCGACCAGTAATTGCTTGCCTGCTTGCCCAGCGCCATTGAATGGCGTGGCGGTATAATCAATGGTAATCACTTGTCCATTACTGGGAAAATGCAGGCGTGCTTCACGGCGCGTATAGGGCTGCTGATCTAACAAAGCATTGTTGAGCGCGCCCAAGCACTCATCATCTTCCCAAAAAAACAGCGCAATCGAGCGCCCCAGCAACTGTGTACGACTGGTCGCAAACAACTGCTCCGCAGCTGGATTGGCGTAGCGCACAGATAAGTGCTCATCAAGCAGCAAGACCGCTGTGGAGAGTTGTTCGAGTAAGGCATTGCCTAAAACGGCTGAGTTCATAGGTGATTTACTGACAGAAAGTCTCTATAAAAATAAGTATGCCCCAAAAAGGGGCATAAGTATTTACAGGCTGTAATACATATCAAACTCGGCGGGATGCACAGACTGACGCAAGCGCGTGACCTCGCCCATTTTGCACTCAATATAGGCACTGAGCATGTCTTCAGAAAACACACCGCCTTCCAGCAAGAAATGTCGGTCTGACCACAGTGCTTCCAGTGCTTGATCTAAGCTGTAAGCCACTTGTGGAATATCTTTGGCTTCTTCAGGCGGCAAGTCATACAAGTTTTTATCCATTGCCTCGCCTGGATCAATTTTATTTTTGATGCCATCAAGGCCCGCCATCAATAACGCTGCAAAGGCTAAATACGGGTTGGAACTTGGATCTGGGAAGCGGCACTCAATACGCTTGCCTTTAGGGTTTTTAACCCAAGGTATACGAATCGAAGCAGAACGGTTACGTGCTGAGTAAGCCAACATCACCGGTGCTTCAAAGCCTGGCACTAGACGCTTGTAAGAGTTAGTACCGGGGTTGGTAATGGCATTGAGCGCGTGCGCATGTTTAATAATGCCGCCAACATAGTGCAGGGCCATTTCAGACAAACCGGCATAGCTATCACCCGCAAACAAATTCTTACCATCTTTTGCCAAGGACTGGTGCACATGCATGCCTGAGCCGTTATCGCCAACCAATGGTTTAGGCATAAAGGTGGCGGTTTTGCCAAAGGCATGCGCGACATTGTGCACGCAATATTTCAGCAACTGCACTTCATCGGCTTTTTTCACCAAGGTGTTAAACGGCACTCCAATTTCACACTGGCCCGCATTGGCCACTTCATGGTGATGCACTTCAATACCCAAGCCCATCGCTTTCATGGCGTCACACATGGCGGTGCGCACATCAACCAGTGAGTCCACGGGCGGAACAGGAAAATAACCGCCCTTCACCCGTGGGCGATGGCCGCTATTTTTGCCTTCGGCTAAGCTTTTAGTTGCCCAAGCGCCTTCATCGGAGTGGATTTCAAAACCCACTTTGTTCATCGACTCTTCCCAGGTCACCGCATCAAACACAAAGAACTCTGGCTCTGGACCAAAATATGCGGTGTCAGCAATACCGGTGGAGCGCAGATACACTTCGGCACGCTGCGCAATCGAGCGTGGATCACGGTCATAATTGGACAAGGTGGTCGGGTCTGCCACATCACAACGCACAATCACCGTCGGCACCGTCGCAAACGGGTCCATCACTGCAGTGGAATCATCCGGCAACAGCGTCATATCGGATGCTTCGATGCCTTTCCAGCCATGAATAGACGAGCCATCAAACATTCTGCCTTCTTCCAAGGCTTCTTCATCGAAGGTTTCTGATGGGAAAGTAATGTGATGCTCTTTACCTAAAGTATCGGTAAAGCGTAGATCTACCCACTGGGCATTGTGCTCTTTAATCAGTGACAGGGTCTTGGTAGACATGGCAATGACTCCTCTAAGTCAAAGTGATAACTGCAGTTCAATACTGCTCTATAGAGGATTTAGCAAATTCCATGCCATAAGAAAAAGTCAGTGAATACAAGGGGAAACGTCAGTTAAGAGGGGTAGGAGCGCACTAAAATAGTGCGAAAGCTTTATGTTTGGCACCAATCTGATGCGAACGCTTAGTTTTGAGTAAAGCAAAGCAGCTGATGCTCTACTAGGAGACAGCTTTACCCACAGACAGGGAGTCCGGCGAAAAGATGAGCGCTTGATTGAAGCGGCATGCCAGCGATTTATTTAAATACATCACTGAAAACAGGACGTGCCGAGCAAGAGATTATGCGCAGAAGTAATGGCGACAGAAGAGGCAGATACAAAAAAGCCCCAAGCAAGTTAATGCTTGAGGCTTTATTGATGAATCTGGTTGCGGGAGCAGGATTTGAACCTACGACCTTCGGGTTATGAGCCCGACGAGCTACCAGACTGCTCCATCC
>SMER01000186.1_pt1 | contig 12994 bp, 12 predicted proteins | sample 2456411 | NCBI WGS metagenome assembly SMER01 (sample SAMN10132597, study PRJNA489261) | soil metagenome | isolation source: day1 antibiotic-silt loam soil ammended with raw manure from dairy cow... | place: USA | collected 2015-05-01 | reverse complement strand
CCTTTGTAAACAGGGAATCCTGCTCCAGTAATCTTAACGCCCAATTCAAAATCTATCAGATCATACTGTTTAGCTAAGTCCCAGTGCGGAACAGCCCCTTTTGGTAGTACAGGCATATCGCCCCCCGAGCGTTCAATTAAATTATCGTCGGCTCCTTTTCCTTCGGGCACCGATTCGTGAGGTACATTGGGAATGTTTACTAAAAGTTCTTGAAGTTTGTCTTCAGTATCAGTCAATACCGATTCGTGTACTTTAGAATCCTCCTTTAGCTTAGTCACATGCATGCGTGACTTTTCGGCCTCCTCCTTCTTACCTTCCTTAAAGTATGTACCAATAAGTTTGGATGTGGAATTGACTTCAGCTAGAATGTTATCTAATTGAGTTTGAGCATTTCTTCTTTTTTCGTCGAGGCTCAATACTTCGTTTATCATGCCTTCGGCATCGAAGTTTCTTTTACGTAAACCATCGATAATCGCTTGAGGATTATCGTAAATTGTTTTTAATGTTAGCATTGGAAATGTTATTTACAACTTTTTACAGACACAAAGGTAGTAAAAAGTTGTAGCCAAAAGATTAGATTGTACTCTAAATTTCTGATATGTTTGTAGAAATGGAATTAAAATAGTTGGAAGTGAAGAAACTCTCGTGCTTCTTTTTCTCTTTGCATTCTAATTTTATGATTACGTATTACCAAATAGGCAAATCCGGCAAAGGTAGCAACCAAAAGAACATCTTTTACAACACTTGTTTTCATATTATGGATAGTTTTTTAATTTTAAAATAATAAGTTTCTAGTTTTCAATTAACTAACGTTGGCTATATAATATAGACAATCTAAAGACAGATTAGTTGCATGAAAGTAGTGATTAATTGTACACCCACAAACGTTTTTAACTTTGTTTAAGCAAACTGATAATGTAAACACTTTTTGTAGCATCGGTTATTCTAAATCTATTGTCCGATCTGTGATTAACAATCCACATAATGTTGTCTCCAGAAAGTAAAACCCAAGTCTCTTCTTTTTCAAACAGCGTGAACTTATTGTCGGTAAAGAAGTCGCTAATCTTCTTTTTGCCTTTCATGCCAAACGGAACAAACCAATCTCCTTTTTTCCACTTACGCAGAGTTAGAGGAAACGAAAGTTTATCTATGTCGCACTGTAAAATAGTGTTTTTCCTCTGAATTTCAAATTGAGGTGTATACTTTTCAGTGTTAATGGATAACTCAAAAGGCAATTCCATATGAATAGTGTCAGGGTAAATAAGAAACTCTGTGTTTTTATCCTCCTGTATCACTGATTTACTTTCAGAAATCACCAAGAAACCTCTGTCCTTTAGTAATCTGAAGTTATCTGCCAGATATATCTTGCCAGGGATGGAATCTAAATTGCTTGCAATGTCTTCTATCACAGAGGGCGTAAAGCCTAAGGGTGACAACATCTCGAATAGTACAGATTGGGGCGAGTGGGTTTGCAAGAGCTTTGCAATGTCAATTAAATTGTCTTGCAACACTGTTTTAATAGCCTCCTTTATATAACCATCGTATATCTTCTCGGCCTCTTTCAGATTGTTAGCAGTGGTGACGATAGAATTTTTAACCGATGGATTTATCTTTTCAAATATTGGCAACACTTTTAGTCTAAGTATATTGCGGGTATACAACTCTTCTTCGTTTGTGTGGTCCATCACATAAGGCACTTGGTTGATATGCAAATACTCCATTATTTCGCTTCGCGAAATAGCAAGCAATGGGCGCACAATGTGTTTGTTTATAATAGGTATGCCTGTTAGTCCCTTTATGCCCGTCCCTCTAATAAGGTTGATGAGTATGGTTTCCACAGAATCGTCTTTGTGATGTGCTATGCCAATAACATCTGCATTTTGTTCTATCCTTAACTCTTCGAACCAATTGTAGCGCAGTTCGCGAGCAGCCATCTCTATAGATAACTTCTTTGTGGCGGCATACTCATTGGTATCAAAATCAATGGTGAACAGTGGTATATCATTCTTACTACACCAAGCGTCTACAAATGCAGCATCGTTATCAGAATCTTCGCCACGCAAATGAAAGTTGCAATGCGCAGCAATGCAATTATAACCCAATTGCATCAGAATATGTATTAAAGCCATTGAGTCGGGGCCACCACTGAGGCCAACCAACACCTTGCTTTGTTTCGAAAAGAGTTTGTGATGCGCTATGTATTCTTCTATTTGAGTAGTCATGTTTCTATGTTTTAGTTTGATTGTAGCTTCCGTTTATGAAAGCTAAAGACAAGCCCTTGCAAATTTTTGAACTATGAAGCTTGTGACTAAAGAACAAATTTACAATTACTTTTTCATTCAAAAAAGAGGCTTGTCTATATAATTACCAATTCTTTTAAATTAAAATGTGGCAAATAGCACAGAAAAGAGTAATTTTGTAATTAAAATATCAAACTAAAGAAAAGCAATAACGAAGAATGATTGATAAAATATTTAGGATACTTTCTGAAATAGATAATCTGAAAGCTACCAACCCCGAAGAGTTCGAGGCATTACGCATTAAATACTTGAGTAAGAAAGGAATTGTAAATTCGCTAATGAGCGATTTTAGGACTGTACCCCCCGAACAGAAAAAAGAGGTGGGTCAAAAGTTGAATCTACTCAAAACTGCGTTGCAAGATAGAATAAGCGAACTGAAGAAAAATATTGAAAGCTCAAATGTGCAGTCGGCTGAGTTCGATTTATCGCGCACCTCCTATCCCATAGCTTTGGGCACACGCCATCCAATCTCGTTGGTAAAAGAAGAGATATGCACTATTTTTAGAAGACTGGGCTTTTCTATTGCCGAAGGTCCAGAGATTGAAGACGATTGGCATGTTTTTTCTTCGCTAAACTTTGCAGACGACCATCCGGCTCGCGATATGCAAGATACTTTCTTCATTCAGCGAAACCCTGAAGTTGTTTTGCGCACGCACACCTCTTCTGTACAGACGCGTGTGATGGAAAAGACACAACCACCCATTCGTATTACTTGTCCAGGCCGTGTTTACAGAAACGAGGCCATCTCCGCCAGAGCACATTGTCTGTTTCATCAGGTGGAAGGACTCTATATTGATAAAGATGTTTCGTTTGCCGATTTGAAACAAGCCCTGCTATTCTTCACAAAAGAACTATTTGGCAAGGATACACAAATTCGCCTCAGACCATCTTACTTCCCTTTTACTGAGCCAAGTGCCGAAATGGATATTTCGTGTCACATTTGCGGTGGCAAAGGGTGCAATATTTGCAAACATACAGGCTGGGTAGAAATTTTGGGTTGTGGCATGGTAGATCCAACAGTGTTGGAAAACTGCGGCATAGACAGCACAGTATATTCGGGCTATGCTTTTGGCATGGGAGTTGAACGCATTGCTATGCTAAAATATCAGATAAACGATATTCGTTTGTTTTTCGAGAACGATGTAAACTTCTTGCATCAGTTTCAATCGGCGTTTTAATTATTATATTAAACAACAATGAACACAAAAATAAAGATTATTGCAGTTGCTTTACTTCTTGCAGGTACATCGCTCAAGGCTCAGATGCCAATTAGGCAAAATGCCCTAAAGAGTAATAATTACGGAGTAGTTTATAGTTTGCCTCTAACGCAACTCGATTTTGAGCTTTCAATAAGTAAAACAACATATAAGAGAGGTGAATACTACCAATATGCTAAACAATATTTAAGCATCGATAATCCGATTTTGGAAGACAAGGTTGTGTACAATCTCGAAAGTGTGTCTGTTGAGAATATAGGCATTCCCAACAAACACAACTCATACCTCATTGAGTTTAGGCAAAACTCGGCTGAGCCTTTTGTGTATTTGACAAAAGACGGTTTACTTTGTTCTATTAACACCGATGCACCAATAATTGAAAAAGCCACCACCACCAAGCCTCAAATGGAAAATGAAGCTACGGTGAATGCACAATCTTTATTGACAGAAGAGGTATTATTGGCGGGTTCGAGTGCAAAACAAGCTGAGCTAATAGCAAAGCAAATATTTGCATTACGCCTGAGCCGTTCAGATATTCTTACAGGCGAAGCCGCAAATATGCCTCCCGATGGTGAAGCATACAAAATAGTGATGAACCAAATAAATATGCAAGAAAAAGCATTGGTAGAGCTGTTTTCAGGAAGCGTGAAAACTGAGTATAGCACATCGAAAGTATCATTGATTCCTGGTTTAGAAAATATTGATAGAGAAGTACCATTTCGCTTTTCTGAAAAGCTAGGACATGTGCATGCTGACGACTTAGCTGGCGAGCCAGTTTATCTGAGCTTAATAAACAAAACTCCACAACCAGTGGTAGAATTATCGGATAGAGATTTGCGAGATTTGCAGAAAAAGTTCTCAGAGGGTGTTATTTACAATCTTCCAAGCAAAGCTCAACTAACGCTTAGCTATAGGAATAATACATTGCTAAACACCGAGATTGATGTGGTACAATATGGTACGCAAGATGTGTTGACCAAACGCATGTTTGATAGCAGAAAGCAACCCATAAAGGTTGAGTTTTATCCTCATTTAGGAGCCATCAAACAAATTACTCAATAAGAGATAAAGAGATAGATTAGATTATGAAAAAGCAGAGTTTTTTTATTGTTGCATCAATGGTGCTTGTAGGGATATGTGTAACATCGTGTTTCAAAAAAAGTGATGTTATCAAGTTTGATAAACTTGAATTGAACGAAAGAGTCTATCTCTTTCCAGTGAACGATACTACGAAGCCTTTTGCTAATGTTGAAATTGAATTTAATTATCCCACAAGATTTAAAAACAAAGGAGACTTGGCAAGATTGCAACAAATATTCAACGGTACTTTCTTCAACAATCAATCTTATGATTCTTTCTCAGCAAAAGATGCACTAAATAAATATTTGGAAAGCTACACTGAAGAGTATAGAGAGTTGGGAAATCAGTATTATGAAGATATGGGAAACCTAGAAGGCCACAGTCAGCCCTCTTGGTATTGGTATCAACTGCATAAAAGTAATGAAATATTATATGAAGATGACAATGTGTTGAGCTATTCTGTTGAGCATGCCGATTATACTGGTGGAGCTCACGGATCGTTGCAAATACTCTATTACATAATTGACTTAAAAAAACTTACCACAATTACTGAAGAAGATATATTTGTACCTAACTACCATCAATTGCTGACAACTAAAATAGTTGACCAGTTGATGAAACGATACAACATTGATACTCCCGAGAAGTTGATCGGTGAAGGATTTTTCGATATAAACGATATAGCACCCAACAACAACTTTTGGATCAATAATGAAGGCGTGCACTATGTCTATAATCAATACGAGATAGCTCCCTATTCAATGGGACCCATTGAGGTAACCATTCCTTACGAAGAGATTAAATCAATTATTATTCCCGAAAGTATTATTGGAAAATACATTGATTAGGTTGTGCTAAAAGCTGAATTTAGAACTTATTTGTCTATTAGTAGCTTCTTATATATTTGGTAGACAGTAGTAATATAGATTTTATGGCGACATAGCCTGATTTCAAAATAAACAAAACAACCTACACAGCTGTTATTACAGCGGTTATTATAAAACGATATTCACGTTTATCATTAATGGTGAATACACTTAGTAAATATCAAAACATTATGCAAGAATCAGATCAAGATAAAATATTAGGCGAATTAACGTCAACCGATTATAAATATGGGTTTTCTACTGATGTTGATACTCATTTTATAGATAAAGGTCTCAATGAAGATGTTGTAAGACTTATTTCAGCGAAAAAAGAAGAGCCTGAGTGGCTTTTAGAATATCGATTGAAAGCTTATAGACATTGGTTGACCATAAAACAACCCGAATGGGCACATTTGACAATTCCAGAAATAGATTTTCAGGAAGTAATATATTATGCCGATCCACGTGGAAAGAAAGATGGTCCACAAAGTTTGGAGGATTTAGATCCAGAACTTCTCAAAACATTTGAACGTTTGGGTATTTCTCTCGACGAGCAAAAACAATTGACAGGTGTAGCTGTAGATGCAGTTATGGACAGTGTTTCTGTGAAAACAACTTTCCAGGATGTATTGGCCGAAAAAGGTGTCATCTTCGGTTCTTTTAGTGATGCTGTTAAGCATCACCCCGATTTGGTGAAAAAGTATTTAGGAACTGTAGTTCCATATAAAGATAACTTCTATGCTGCTCTCAATTCAGCAGTATTTAGTGATGGTTCATTTGTATATATCCCTAAAGGAGTGCGTTGTCCGATGGAATTGTCCACATATTTCAGAATAAATGCGGCTAACACTGGTCAATTTGAACGTACACTTATCATTGCCGATGACGATTCGTATGTAAGCTACTTAGAAGGTTGTACTGCTCCAATGCGTGACGAAAATCAATTGCATGCTGCAATTGTTGAAATTATTGCCATGGACAATGCAGAAGTAAAATACTCTACTGTTCAAAATTGGTATCCTGGTAGTAAAGATGGTAAAGGTGGAGTATTCAACTTCGTTACTAAACGAGGAATATGCCAAGGAGTGAATTCTAAAATATCTTGGACGCAAGTAGAAACAGGTTCTGCCATTACTTGGAAATATCCGTCATGTATTCTCGTTGGAGATGGCTCCGTAGGAGAGTTCTACTCTGTAGCAGTAACTAATAATTGGCAACAAGCAGATACGGGTACAAAAATGATTCACATTGGTAAAAATACCAGAAGTCGTATTGTAAGTAAAGGAATTTCAGCTGGAAATAGCCAAAACACTTATAGAGGATTGGTGAAAGTTACTAAAAATGCTGAGAATGCTCGTAATCACTCACAATGTGATAGTTTATTACTGACAGACCAGTGTGGAGCACACACATATCCTTATACCGATATACAAAACCCCTCGGCAATGCTAGAGCATGAAGCTACTACATCAAAAGTTAGTGAAGATCAAATATTCTATTGCAATCAAAGAGGTCTAGGTCCTGAAGAGGCAGTAGGTCTTATTGTAAATGGCTACGTGAAAGAGGTGGTAAACAAACTCCCAATGGAGTTTGCAGTGGAAGCACAAAAGCTACTTCAAATAAGTTTAGAAGGTAGCGTTGGTTAAAATATTGATTTATCACAAAATCAAACCTCAATCAAAAAAAACGATTTCTTATTTAATAAGAAATCGTTTTTTTTAATTGTTGCAAATGCTGAATTTTGATGTTTTCTCAAAATATTTTCGACCTATTTATATCACCATTCAATTGGTTTTTTGTTGTTTTCAATCAAATATTCATTTGATTTGCTAAAGTGTTTATTTCCAAAGAAACCACGATGTGCAGAAAGTGGCGAAGGATGGGGTGACTTGAGCACTAAGTGTTTGTTCGCATTTATGTTTTTGCCTTTCTGTTGCGCATAATTACCCCATAGTAGAAACACAATATTATTGCAATCTTCTGACAATGTGTCAATTATCTTATCTGTAAATTGCTCCCATCCTTTTCCTTGATGCGATCCGGGAGTGTGAGCCCTCACAGTGAGTGTAGTATTCAAAAGTAGCACACCTTGCTCGCTCCATCGCTCTAAATTTCCTGATTGTGGAATGGATGTTCCCAAATCTAGATTGATTTCTTTGTAAATATTTACGAGAGAGGGTGGAATCTTAATTCCTTCATTTACCGAAAAGCTCAAACCATTGGCTTGCCCAATATTGTGATATGGATCCTGTCCAATGATTACAACTTTTACTTCACTGAAAGGACATTTATCAAAAGCATTAAAAATTAATTTGGCAGGAGGATATATTTCTTGCGTACTATATTCTTCGTGAATAAAATTAGTGAGAGATTTGAAATAATATTTTTCAAACTCATCTTGTAACTTCTCTTTCCAACTATTCTCAATTTTGACGGTCATGAAAGCTAAAAAATAGATAGAGTTTAAATTAAGAAAATTCCATTCTTGCGAGCTGTCGATCGCATCTCTTTAGGCCATATGCTAGATTGTATCTCACCTATGTGTGCTTTGCGCAAGTAGAACATGCACAAACGAGATTGGCCAATACCTCCGCCAATACATAAGGGAAGTTCGTCATTCATCATTTTACTGTGAAAATAGAGAGACAGCTTTTCGTTCTGCTTTTTAATATCCAGCTGCTTTAGTAATGCTGCTTTATCAACTCTTATTCCCATAGATGATAATTCCATGCTTCTTTCTAGTACATCGTTCCACACAAGTAAATCGCCATTTAGTCCTTCTTGGTTTTCTTCATTAATTGTTGTCCAATCGTCATAATCGGGCGATCTTAAATCGTGTGGTTCACCATTTGATAGGGCTGCACCAATACCAATAATGAAAACAGCACCAAACTCCTTACAAATAGCATCTTCTCTTTCTTTTGGGCTATAAGTAGGATATATTTGTAATAAATCTTCTGCATGAATGAAGGTAATTTTTCGGGGCAGGATGGGTTTTATTGCAGGAAACAATTCATACACCATGAATTCTGTTCGCAACATGGCATCATATATTCTACCCACAATTTCTCTCAAAAAACTGATAGTTCTTTCAGATTCATCTACTACCAATTCCCAATCCCATTGATCAACGTAAAGAGAATGCATATTACCCAACTCTTCATCGGCGCGAATAGCATTCATATCGGTGTAAATGCCAAAACCTTTTTCAATTTCATATTCGGCTAAGGTTAGTCGTTTCCATTTAGCTAATGAATGTACTATTTCGGCGCTTATATTGTCCATATCTTTTATAGGGAACTGCACTGCGCGCTCCACACCCGTAAGATCATCATTGATACCCGTTCCTTTTTCAACAAAAAGAGGAGCTGTTACTCTTCTCAAGCGTAACTCAGATGCAAGATTGAGTTGAAAAAAGTCTTTTATGCTTTTAATACCAAGTTCGGTTTGTTTCAGATCGATTATTGGATAATAATCTTTGGGTATAGTTAGTTTTGACATATTGAAATTTGAATTATTTTATTTTTAAAGCATTACAAAAGTAGCATGTTTTTTCATTTTGTCAAAATAATAGACAAAAACAATGCTTAATGGTTTGTATTTTCGTTAAAAACAAAACAAATATAACTAAAGCTTGCTTATTTGTAACAAATGCATTTTAATAGTCTAATTTACCAATCAAATCATTAATAGAATCAATATTGTGTCTGTCCATATAGTCTAAAATGCCATCCACAACCTCTACAGATACTGCAGGATTGATAAAGTTGTATGTTCCTATCTGTATTGCAGTAGACCCTGCAAGAATAAACTCGATGGCATCTTCCCAATTGCTAATGCCACCCATTCCAATGATAGGAATCTTCACAGCATTATACACCTGCCACACCATGCGCAATGCAATGGGTTTGATGCAAGGGCCTGACAGGCCACCTGTAATGGTAGAAAGTCTGGGTCTACGTTTCTCAGCATCTATAGACATCCCCAAAAAGGTATTTACAAGTGAGATACTATCAGCTCCTTCAGCTTCAACAGCCAAAGCAATTTCTGCAATATCAGTTACATTGGGCGATAATTTTACAATCAAAGTTTTGTCATACACTTTCCTCACCTCTCTCACCACCTGAGCTGCCGATGCACACGAGGTTCCAAAGGCCATGCCACCTTCTTTTACGTTAGGGCAAGAAACATTGAGCTCTATAGCTGGAATTTTATCTAAACCCACCAAAGCCTCTGTACATGCTACATAATCTTCCAAGGTGGACCCTGATACATTCACGATGATATTTGTGTCATACTTTTTTATTGCAGGATAAATATCAGATACAAAGTAATGAACGCCTTTATTCTGCAGGCCTACCGAATTGAGCATCCCTGAGGGTGTTTCGGCCATGCGTGGGTAATCATTACCTTCTCTTGGTTCAAGTGTAGTTCCTTTCACAAGAATGCCTCCTAAACGACCCAAATCAATAAAGTCAGTATACTCTGTGCCATATCCAAAAGTGCCAGAGGCAGTCATCACTGGATTTTTCAACTCCAATGCTCCTATATTTATTTTTAATCTATCCATTGTAGTTCATTAATATTAAAAACTGGACCTTCAGTACAAACACAAATATTGCCTCGTTTTTTTGTTTTTTCAACACAACAGAGACACGCGCCAAAACCACACGGCATGTGGTTCTCCAAAGATGCTTCGCATTCAATATTATTTTCTGTTGCATATCTAGCTATGGCAATCATCATAGGTTTAGGGCCACAAGTATATATATTATCAAATTGTTTTTCTTTTAATACAGGATGATGCGTAACCAATCCTTTCACATCTTTACTGCCATCTTCAGTAGTAATATGGACATTACCTAGTTTCTCAAAATCTTCTAACTGTGTAATATCCGATGCTGTTCTTCCACCTAATAAGAATTCGGGGTGAAAACCTTCATCTTTGAGTCGTTTTCCCAGAAAAAGTAATGGAGCTGTTCCTACACCACCACCAATAAGCAAAGCTTTCTTATCTGGTTTGGGTAGCGAAAATTTATTACCCAATGGGAATAGCAGATTTACCTCTTCGCCCACCTTCATCTCGATTATCTTATTTGTGCCTTTACCAACACGTTGAATTAATAACCATATTTCATTTCTTTTTTTATCTATATAATTGATGGATATGGGGCGTCGCAAAAATATTGCTGATGAGTCTTGAACTAAAACTTGAACAAATTGTCCAGGATTCAACTCTTGCAAAGTTTCTCCATTTACAGGAGATACCTTTAACAAGTAAGAATTTTCGTTCAAAGCTTCATTTGAAGTTATTATAAAATCTAATTGTTGTTTCATCCGAAAGTATATATTGAAATTATATTGTGTACGAATATGAACTGCAAAGTTACAAAAAGAAAATCAATGCGGAGTAAAGGTTTCAAATGTGTTATCGGTATAATATATGATTATTTGTCTTACTTTCCGATTACTGCTAGGACTGTATGATACATCTTGATTATCAGTAGGTTTATCAGCATGTTGTGTGCTCTTTAATGCATTTTCCTTGGCATATTCAGATTGTGTCTCACTATTGATCGCATTTGTAGTCCCTGCGTTGAATAAACTTCGCTCATTTTCATCAATGGGAGAAGTGAATCCATCTTTGTACATTTCTCCAGTTCCATTCAACAACCAGTCAGAATTTATATAATTCATTTCTGATAGTATTTTAGTCACAACATCTAAACTGGGATTATTTCTACCATTTAATATATGAGAAATTACAGCTCTATTAATTTGAAGCTGATCGGCAAACCTTGCAGGTGTTAGGTTCGCATTGTCCATTATTTCCTTGATTCTATCTTTCATAATTAGATATGTTTAAAATACAAAACTACTTGAATGTACAAATGTGGAACACAAATGTACAAAAGATAGTTTACAAATGAAAACATTCGCTCGATACAAATGTAGTGTATAAATGTATACATAGAAAGTACAATTGTAACAAGCCAAATATAACACCTAAGTAATCTATAGAAAATAAGATGCTAAATTACTTTACATATATACATTTAATCGCTGATAACTAATAGGATACAATACTTATGTGTTTATTTTTAACTTGAATATTCAATATTCTGTAGTCTCTTATATCAATAACTACTGTAAAGGTTTAAATAAATATGATAATACACTAATTTAGGTAGTATTGTAGTGATTCAATGGGGATAGTATAGACTGTTAACGCAACAGTTTCACAATTGTAACCAAATAACAACACAATTGTACGCTAACAATTGTGTTGTTCTAATTGTGTATTGTTAAGACATATGTTGCCAAAACGACAACAAATGTAATCAAAATGAACAGTTAACTATTGTTTTATTTATATAAACTGCTATTTAGAGGCTTATTAAAGATGACAATTGTAAGCGAAGAGTTTCGTTTTTGTGCTTTTTACAGCTTAACTCTGCTACAGTAGAATATTACCATATAGATGTACTCACAATTGTATATTTTGAAATATAAAAGGGGTTAAAACAGATTAACTAGCTTATAGATAGTAGTATAAGTCGATATTAGTAGATGTTGTTAGACTTCTAATATTTATTATTTATATATTTGAACACATCTATATACAACAACGTTTATAGATAGTGATGACAATAAGAGTTTTCACTTTTTGAACTATCACAAACAAATAATCAAAGACTATTTACAAATTAAATAAACCAATTACGATGAAACGGAATTTTATTTTACTCAGTTTTTTAGCACTATCACTCATTATGATTCAAGCACAATCTAACTCCATACACCAGTTTAAAGTAAAAGATATCAATGGCGAAACATTCGATATGTCGTCTTTGAAAGGTAAAAAAGTTTTGGTTGTAAATACAGCTTCAAAATGCGGATTAACTCCCCAATATGAACTACTACAAGAACTATATGAGAAGTATAAGGATACAGGATTTACTATTGTAGGATTTCCAGCTAATAACTTTATGAATCAAGAGCCTGGCTCTATAGCAGAAATTAAAGAATTTTGCACTCAGAATTATGGAGTCACTTTTCAGATGATGGACAAAGTGAGTACAAAAGGGAAAGATCAATCACCAATTTATGAATGGCTTACACAGAAATCAAAAAACGGTGTAAAAGACTCTGAAGTTTCATGGAATTTTCAGAAGTATCTGATTGATGAAGATGGTAAATTGGTAGATTTTGTTGCACCCAAAAAGAGTCCTATGAGTGATGAAATTGTAAATTGGATAACATCTAGGTAAGTGATTGTAAGCATTAGATTGCTGTAAGTAGATTATTAGAAAACAGCTGTTAGATAGCTAATTTATGCATTGGGTATATTGCTATCAATGCATAAATTGTTTAAATATGTCATGTCTATTATATATGCATTTTCTTGTGCTGATGACGAGAAAAACTGTTGAAACTTGCATTCACGACGGGGGATATGTTTGAAAACTTATTATTTTCGTTTTATTGCTTTAATTTGCTCGTTTCTGGCTTTGCAAATCCCGTTTTCGAT
>SMER01000185.1_pt1 | contig 13028 bp, 14 predicted proteins | sample 2456411 | NCBI WGS metagenome assembly SMER01 (sample SAMN10132597, study PRJNA489261) | soil metagenome | isolation source: day1 antibiotic-silt loam soil ammended with raw manure from dairy cow... | place: USA | collected 2015-05-01 | reverse complement strand
TAACAAAGGGCGCACGAGACATTGACTCAACGCCACCGGCAATCATCAAATCAGCTTCACCGGATTTAATTGCCCGTGCTGCGATCGAGATAGCATCGAGCGAGGAACCGCACAATCTATTGATTGTTGTGGCTGGCACTTCACAAGGTAAACCAGCCAGTAATGCTGACATGCGCCCAACGTTACGGTTGTCCTCTCCAGCCTGATTGGCACAACCATAAATCACGTCATCCACTTGCTGCCAATTCACCGAAGGGTTGCGTTCCATTAGAGCTTTAAGCGGAAGAGCTCCCAAGTCATCGGCACGAATCGACGCCAAGCTCCCACCATAACGGCCAAAAGGAGTACGTATTGCGTCCACAATATATGCATTTTTCATTTTATTAAGACCCTTAAGCTGCTATGAGTTGGTGCAGTTTTGAATGAAATAAAACCAACTCACTTATTAAGTTGCATCAATCAGCTCTGCACCGGTCAGCGACTGCAGCTCGGCAAAACCTAAACCTGCAACCTTTTCAATAACCTCAAAACCTTTATCAGTGACCTCGATAACACAGAGATCGGTATAAATGCGGTCAACACACTTTAAACCTGTTGCCGGATAGGTCAGTTCGCTAACCAGTTTAGGCTCACCATCTTTGGTCACATGGTTGGTGGTAACAAATACTTTCTTGGCGCCAACCGCAAGATCCATTGCTCCACCCACTGCAGGAATGGCATCCGGTGCACCTGTGTGCCAGTTCGCTAGATCGCCGTTTTGCGCAATTTGGAAAGCACCCAGTACACAGATATCCAAGTGACCGCCGCGCATCATGGCAAAGGAGTCGCCATGGTGGAAAAAAGCACCGCCGGTTAACATGGTCACATACTCTTTACCGGCATTAATCAGCTCTGGATCTTCTTCACCTGGCTCAGGTGTTGGACCAAATGCCAACAAGCCATTTTCTGAGTGCATGAACACCTCTTTATCAGCTGGCAAATAGCTGGCAATTCGGGTTGGCAAACCAATGCCTAAGTTAACGTAAGCACCTTCAGGAATATCTTGAGCAACACGCTCAGCAATTTGATCACGAGTTAATTTGGTATAGCTCATTTGTTTACTCCAATTCTGATGTAGGTTCGATTTGTACGACGTGTTGCACAAAAATCCCCGGAGTAACAATGTGCTCAGGATCCAGCGCACCCAGCTCCACGACTTCTTGAACTTGAGCAATGGTTACAGCAGCAGCTGTGGCCATAATTGGTCCAAAGTTACGCGCTGATTTTCTATATACCAAATTACCCCAACGATCACCTTGATGTGCTTTGATTAAAGCAAAGTCTGCATGAATGGGATTTTCTAAGACGTAGTCTTTGCCTTCATGATTTAAAACCGGCTTACCTTCAGCCAGCATTGTGCCAAAGCCTGTGGGTGTATAAATGGGTCCTAGCCCCATACCTGCTGCTTGAATTCGGCACGCTAAGTTACCTTGTGGCACCAGTTCTAATTCAATTTTTCCAGCGCGGTATAACTCATCAAACACCCATGAATCAGACTGGCGTGGAAAAGAACAAATAATTTTACGCACAGCGCCTGTTTGCAACAGTTTGGCTAAGCCATGATCGCCGTTACCAGCGTTATTGTTGACCACAATTAAATCTTTAACGCCCAATTCGATAAGGCCATCAATCAGCTCTGTCGGCTGACCTGCGGTTCCAAAACCACCAATCATGATCGTGGAGCCATCTTTAATCTGGGTCAGTGCTTCGATTAAAGAAGCTGAAGTTTTATCAATCATAATGCTTCCTACTAAGTAAATTTAAATGCGTATTAATTTTTTGAAACGGGTTCTGCTGCAGCTGTATGAATATCTATAGATTGACGTTTAGTAAGAATCAGGTGGGCAGCCACACCAATACAAACACCCCAAAATACAGAACTTATACCTAAAAAGTTCATACCTGAAGCAGTGGCCAAAAACGTAATTAATGCGGAGTCACGATGGGCTTCTTCCTGAATCGCCATGGATATATTGCTGCCAATGGCACCTAGTAAAGCCAATCCAGCCAGCGCAGCCACCAACTCTTTAGGCAGTAGACTAAACAGCATGACGATGCTACCGGCAAATAATCCGCCTAAAATATAGAACAAACCATTAGCCACACCAGCGATATAACGCTTATCTTTGCGTTCGTGTGCATCTTTCCCCAAGCATAGAGCAGCAGTGATTGAGGCTAAAACAATGGTTATACCACCGACACAGGCTACCAAAATTGAAGCAACACTGGTTACGCTAATCAGTGGCTTAGCCGGCATGTCATAACCATTGAGCCGCATAATTGCCATGCCAGGTAAGTATTGCCCAGTTAAGCTGACTAGTATCAAAGGAATAGCAAGGTTCAGGGTTGAACCCCATGTCCAGTGCGGGGTAATAAACTGTGGAACAGTTAAGGAAAAATCTACAGCTACAGAATTGATCTCCCCCAGAGCTAGGCTCAACGCCACCCCCAAAGCCAATACCCAAATCATCACGTAACGCGGGGTGAAACGCTTAGCTATAAGAAACACCAATAACATGCCAAACACAATAATAGGTAGGGTGTTTGTTGCGGAAAAAAGCCCCAAACCAAACTGAAATAAAATCCCTGCCATCATCGCTGCAGCAATACTCTGGGGAATAAGTTTTAATAACTTATCGAAGTAACCGGTCACACCAATAATAAAAATCACTACAGCTGTGGTGATATAAGCGCCAATTGCTTCATTCAAAGTAATGCTGGGAAATAGCGTCACTAATAAAGCAGTGCCCGGTGCAGACCAGGCTGTTATGACTGGCACTTTAAATTTTATGGAAAGATAAATACCTGCAACTGCAGCGCCAATAGAGACGCCCCAGATCCATGACGCCATCATTTCTGCCGACACTTGCGCTTGCTGTGCAGCTTGGAAGAAAATAATCAGCGGTCCAGAAAATGAAATTAATACCGCCAAAAAACCTGCAACCGTGGCTGAAATAGACCAATCTTTTTGTAATTGTTGTATAAGGTTTTTCATTCGGTCTCTAACTCCGCTTGTATGCTACAGCCATTGAAGCTAGCCCTGATCACCACCACCGACAGGCAGTACTGTGCCGGTAATATAAGAGGACTCATCCGAGGCAAGGAATAAGATCGCATTAACTTGTTCTTGAATGCTGCCATAACGTCCTAAGAAGGTACGTTCAATGGTTTGCTCAACCACTTCTTGCATCCATTGCTGTTCATTTTCTGACATGGGCTTATCGTTACGTGCAACTTTACGCGGCGGGGCTTCTGTTCCGCCCGTAGCCACTGCATTCACGCGAATACCATCTTTGGCATGCTCTAAAGCAAGCGATGAGGTCAAAGCATTCACACCGCCTTTCGCCGCCGAGTAAGGAACCCGGTTAATACCGCACGTAGCAATAGACGAAACGTTAACAATCGTACCTTGCTGGCTCTTAATCATTTCTGGTAGTACCGCGCGGCAGCACCACAAAGTAGGAAATAATGAGCGCCCTACTTCTTTGATGATTTCCTCTTCAGAAAACTCTTGAAAAGGTTTCATCCAAATAGCACCACCAACATTATTGATCAAAGTATCAATACGCCCATACGTCTGCATGGTTTGCTCTACAACAGTCTGTGCACCGGCCAACACCTCTAAATCAGTATTAATGGCGATGGCATCACCACCAGCGTCTTTAATTTCCGCTAAGACCTCTGACACATACTCTGAGCGGTCAACTAAAACAACCTGCGCACCTTCTGCAGCAGCTTGCACCGCAACACCGCGACCAATACCTTGAGCGGCCCCCGTTACTATCACAACTTTATTGGAAAATCTTTGCTGATTTAACATTTTAATTTTCTCAAAAAGATTTAATTTGCTGAGAATCTTTCAAAAAAGAAATTCGCAGGATTAACACTTTGGTTATCCAACCATTCCCGCACTGAATCAACCATAGGAACAGGCCCGCAGAGGTAGATATCAACATCCCCCGCATTCAGCCATTCACTCTCAACATGGGCAGTGACATAACCTTTGCGCTCGTGCTCAATCTCAGGGTTAGATACAACAGTGCGGTACTCAAACCAAGGAAACTGCTCTTGCAACTCATTGAGCTTATTCAGAGAAACCAAGTCATAGTCATTGGTAGCGCCAAACACTAAGCGCACTGGGTGCTCAGAACCTTTTTCTGCAAGCACTTGCAGCATTGATAAAAACGGAGCAATACCCGTACCTCCAGCAAACATAATAGTTGGACGAACAATATTGCGTAAATAAAAACTGCCGTAAGGTCCGGTGTAAGTGATTTTCTCACCTACTTTTGCCTTCACACTGAGGTACTCACTCATCTGACCATTGGGCACATTACGCACCACGAAACCGGTCAAACTCTCACCAGGCTTGGTGCTGAAAGAGTATGAGCGCGATTCGCTGCTACCTGGAATGGTCACTTTGACATACTGGCCAGCTAAGAAATTAATCTCAGGCTGATCCTCATCGAGCTCAATATCAAAAGCAATTGTTGAGTCTGAAATTTTATTTAGACTCGATAAGACCCCTTGGAACTCATGAACTTCTGTCTTACACACTTCTGAAGAAGCCTGTATTTGAAAGACAGCATCAGATGTTGGCTTACACTGACAGGCTAGAATATAACCTTGCGCCGCTTCTTCTGGCGTTAAAGCATCTTCAATATACAATTCTTCCGGCATATCAAAAGAGCCAGTCTCGCAAAATGCACGGCATGTCCCACAAGCACCATCACGGCAGTCGAGAGGAATATTAATTTTTTGACGGTAAGCCGCATCAGATAAAATCTCACCCTCGGCAACTGAGATAAAGCGGGTCACCCCATCTTCAAACTGAAGAGCTACATTATGATTTGACATGACTGAAGATCCTATATTAAAGCTTTAAAACACTTTATCTTTCAGCCAGCTACTGCTCGCCGAAAGATAAAAACAGTTGGATTTTAAAGATGGTAAATATCAATAACCTGATTGATGTAATCATTCTTCAGAACGACATATTTACTGAGGATTTGTGGCTGTTCGCTGGAGAAATCAATTTCATAGCGTGACATACCAAAATAACTGTAACTTTTCTTATAACGGTAACTTAAAGTGTTCCAGTTAAAACGAACGGTAACTTTGCTACCATCCTGCTCAATAATTTCAACGTTACTGATGTTGTGACTGGTGCGCGTGTCGGGCATCGTTGCAGAAGAACGCTCTGTTTTAATGCGGAAAACACGATCTTCTAAACCTTGACGATCGGCATAATAAATCAGTGAGATTTCAGACTGTGGATCCTCGGTTAGACGATCGTCATCATCCCAGGAGGGCATCCAAAAAGATGCGTTTGGCGCATAGCAGGCCAACCAATCATCCCAACGTTCATCATCTAGTAAACGAGCTTCACGGTATAAAAACGCTTTAACTTCCACTATGTTTGGCATAACGCTCATGACTACTCCCCCTGCTCCGAAGTGCTTAACTGATCAAGCTCTTGCTCTGCACGAATGCCTCTTTTTATCTCATGCAGCCAGTGCTCGTGCTGGGCTAAATACAAACCTTCATCTTCAGTTTTGATGCCGCTTAGTTTTGGCTTAAGACCAATTTCATCAGCGACCTCATCAGGCCCATGAACCCAATGTTTTGCTCCACGGGACATATCGTTCCACTCTGAAGCAATGCCATTGTAGCCCGCCTGGCACGCGCGGAACTCTTCAAGATCATCGGGTGTAGCCATACCGGAAGCATTAAAGAAATCTTCATACTGACGAATACGTCTGGACCGTGCTTCTGGCGCTTCGCCAACCGGACCAATGCAATAGATGGTTACTTCGGTTCTATCCACAGACAGCGGACGTAGCACTCGGATTTGCGAACCAAACTGATCCATTAGATACACGTTCGGGTAGAGGCATAGGTTACGTGAACGCTCAACCATCCATTTCGCCATAGACTCGCCAAATTTCTCAACATACTCATCATATTTAGCATAGTTTGGACGATCCTCTGGGTTTGCCCACTCAGTCCAGAGCAGCATATGACCATTATCAAAGCCATATGAACCCCCACCTTGCTTACCCCAGCTGCCGGCACTCATAGCACGCACGTTATCCTCGGCTTCTTTTTCTTTACGTTGCTGGGTGGTTGCCGCATAGTTCCAGTGCACTGCAGAGACGTGATAACCATCAGCACCGTTTTCAGCTGTTAGCTTCCAGTTTCCCTCATAAACATAACTCGAAGTTCCACGTAAAACTTCTAAACCCTGCTCAGACTGACCAACAATCATATCAATGATTTTAGTGGTCTCGCCCAAGAACTCTTCCAGAGGCTGCACATCTGGATTCAAACTACCGAATAAGAAACCTTTGTAGCTTTCAAAGCGCGCGACTTTCTTTAAATCGTGTGAACCTTCTTTGTTAAAGCAGTCAGAGTAACCTGCATCAACTGGATCTTTAACTTTTAACAACTTACCTGAGTTGTTAAAAGTCCAACCGTGGAATGGGCATGTATAAGTTGCGCGATTACCGCGCTTGTTGCGGCAAATCTGTGCACCACGGTGTGAGCACGCGTTAATCATTGCGTTGAGCTCACCGTTGCGATTACGCGCAATAATAACTGGCTGACGACCAATGTGAGTTGTGTAGTAATCATTATTATTTTTGACTTGGCTTTCATGCGCTAAGAAAACCCAGTTACCTTCAAAGATATATTTCATCTCAAGGTCAAACAAAGTTTGATCTGTAAATACAGATCTATGCAGCTTGAACTCACCAGTCTCATAGTTTTCAACAAGTAATTCATCAATACTGTCGAGATGACTAATGTTAGTAACAGGTATATTAGGCATATTATTATCTCCAAACACCAAGGCAAACATTTATCGTAACTGCCAGCCTGACTGGCAGTTACTTATTTTTAGATCGCACTAAGCCCGACGACGCTCAATTTCTGTGGTCGGTGCACTATCCGTTTCTTTCACCAATACCACATCAAATTGAATGTGCTTAAATGGTTTCTGCAAACCACGCTTTTCGATTTCAGCGCTATCAGTGACATCCACAGCCGTTGCAACTAAGCCATCACGAGTGGCAAAGGCAAAGTCATCCCAAAGGTACTTATCACCCTCGATATTGAACTGGGTAGTCAGCTTTCTGTAACCTGGGCTGGAGATAAAGTAATGAATATGCGATGGACGATTACCGTGACGACCGAGCTTATTCAGTAAGGCCTGAGTTGTACCTTCGGGTGGGCAGCCATAACCAACCGGCATCGTGGTCTGTGCAACATAGTTGCCGTCAGCGTCCGTACAAATTGTACGTCTCAAATTAAATTCAGACTGTGTTTTATCAAAGAACGAATAGTTACCTAAACTATTGGCATGCCAAATTTCCACTTTGGCACCTTCAATAATATTACCTTCTGTATCTCTCACAGAGCCTTCAACAAACAGAGTATCAACCGTGTCAGACTCAGAACCATCATCCATGCGCGCAAAACCTACAGTTTCAGGAGCACCTGCGACATACAAAGGTCCTTCAATAGTTCTCGGAGTGCCGCCAGTAAGACCCGCTTTCTCATCAGCCTCATCAGCACGAAGGTCCAAAAAGTGCTCCAAGCCTAAACCTGCGGCCAGTAAGCCCATCTCATTAGCTTTACCAGAATCCGTTAAATACTCTAGGCCTTTCCAGACTTCAGCCTGACTTAAATTAAGGTCTTCAATGGCTTTAAAAAGATCAGTCAGTAAACGGACTACAACTTCCTGGACGCGCTGATCAACAGCACCCTTAGCTGTGTCAACGTTCATTTTCTTTACTAGTGCTTCAATATCTGCATGTTTCATTTCTTCACCTTTTATTTTTTATTTTAATTAACACTTAATTCTATATTTAATCTATAAATTAAGTATCATTATTTAATCTAAAAATTAAGTATCATTATCACGAATAGAAGAGGGGTGACGATTTAGCGGCATAACCTTAATGTCCATATAAGGAAATAGAGGTAAACCTTGTAAAAGGTTATGTAACTCTTCATTACTTTCCACATCAAATATACTGATATTTGAATATTCTCCGGTAATTCTCCACAAGTGACGCCATTTACCTAGTTCTTGTAAAGACTGGGAATACTCTTTTTCCTTTAATAAAGTCTTCTTTATTTCTTCCTGATCAATATCTTGTGGAATATTTACATCCATACGTACATGAAAAATCATAATTTTCTCCAAAAATCATTTAATATTTAGTTAAAACGTAAGTTATCAATTTTATTTTCATCTAATTCAATCCCAAGACCAGGTGTACTTGGAATTGTCAGCTCAAAATTCTTATACTGCAGCGGCTGCTTTAAAATTTCTTCGGTAAGCAATAATGGGCCGAAAAGCTCGGTACCGTAGGCAAGGTTTTCAAAGGTAGAAAATACATGTGCAGCAGCCATAGTTCCCACAGGGCCTTCAAGCATTGTTCCGCCGTATAGATCAATTCCTGCAAGTTTAGCGAGCTTGCCCACTTCACAACTTTCTAGCAGTCCACCTGACTGAGCAATTTTTACTGCAAATACTGAAGCGGCATTGAGCTTGGCTAGGTTATAAGCTGTTTCAGGGCCCTTAAGTGACTCATCAGCCATAATTGCAATATCAAATTTGCGGGTCAGGCGCGCCATGGCATCATCATTTTCAGTGGTGCAAGGTTGCTCAATAAGATCAACCCCACCCGCTTGCAGCAAGCTAATGCCCTTATTCGCCTCTAGCTCAGTCCACGCCTGGTTTAGATCAACACGAATCGATACATCAGCACCCAGCGCCTGTTTAATAGCCAGCACATGCTCAACGTCTGCTTCTACAGTGCGAGAACCGATTTTCAGCTTAAATATATTGTGTCTTTTCGCCGCGATCATCTGGCGTGCTTCAGCGATATCTTTTTCTGTATCACCTGAAGCTAAAACCCACAGCACAGGAATGCTGTCACGTAAACGCCCACCTAACACTTCACTTAACGGCAGTCCCAAGCGCTGCGCTTGGATATCCAGCAATGCAGTTTGCACCGCACACTTAGCAAAGCGATTGCCCTGGATATTTTTGTTAATTACCGACAGCGTTTGGGCTAAATTAGCTGACGATAAAGACTTCATTAAGGGGGCAAAATAGCTATCAATATTAGTTTTGATACTCTCTGGGCTTTCTTCAGCATAGCCTAAGCCGCCAATGGTTGTTGCTTCACCCCAGCCCACAAAACCATCATCAGTGGTAATTTTCACCAGCACCAATGTTTGCGTATGCATGGTAGCTACTGCCATTTTATGCGGACGAATGGTTGGAATGCTGACCAATAATGTTTCTATATTTTTATACATAACTCGCCTACATAAGTTGCTGTGCTTGTTCTATCCCTATACTCTAATAGAATAAAATTAACGCTGTCCAAGACCCATTCAGCATCTTTTTATACTTAAAAGGTATGCGATCATGAATCTGAAGCATTTAAAATATTTTTTGGCGGTGGTCGAGGAACAAAGCTATACAAAAGCTGCTGAGCGGCTTTTTATTTCACAGCCACCACTGAGCCGACAAATTCAAAATTTAGAGAGCGAGCTCGGCGTCCAGCTCTTGGAGCGCGGCAGTCGACCGGTGAAAACCACAGAAGCGGGCCAGTTTTTTTACTTGCATGCAGTAAAGCTTTTAGCCAATGCGAAAGAAATAAAAACCATGACGCAGCGAGTCGGCACCGTTGAAAAAACATTAACCATCGGTTTTGTTGGCTCTTTGTTGTTTGGTCTACTACCAAAGATAATCTATTTATTCCGCCAACAGCAGCCACAGATCAAAATAGAGCTCGAGGAAATGAATACAAAGCGGCAGATTGAGTTATTAAAAGAAGGAAAGATAGATGTGGGCTTTGGTCGACTAAGAATCTCAGACCCTGCTATATGCCGTATTTTATTAAGAAATGAACCGCTGATGGTAGCTGTGCATGCTCAACACCGTCTATTGAGTACGGCAAAAGGCTTACACTTAGCAGACCTTGTTGATGAAAATATTCTCATATTTCCCAATTACTCTAAACCAAATTTTTCCACGCAGATTCGTAGTTTGTTTTATGAGCACGGTCTTGATCCTGCCCACTTAACAGAAATACGTGAGGTTCAGTTAGCCTTAGGTTTAGTCGCAGCTGATGAGGGTATTTGTATTATTCCAGAAAGTGCTAGAGCCATTCAGATTCCAAATCTAATATTTATACCGCTACTCGACAGTACTGCCATAAGCCCAGTTTTTTTAGCGGCGCGTAATATGGATGAAAACTCAAATATACAATCACTTTTAGACTGCGTTTATCAAGTGTATGATCAAGAATCAATTGTATTCACTCGAAAAACGATATGACTTTTGTGGCATACAATATGCAGTTAGTCATTGGCATAACTCACGAGCTGCTGATCTGGATGGTAACCAGTACTCTTAAAAACCTGTCTTAAAGCAGCTACAAATGACAGTTTCCACTTAACCAGCAACTCAGTATTAGTAACGACAGAGTTAGCATTTCTATGTGGTTTAGCCACCTCACTCGAAAATAACAGTAAGACTCACCCGCTCTTATCGGTTAAAAATAAACGCGCAACTATTTGAATAAAAATGAGTCATATCGCTACGGCACACTTGAAGGATTCTTATATGCACTACAACTCCGATAGCCACACCCCAGTGATGGGCTACTTACTGTGGATCTTTGGTTTCTTAGGCTCACACCGATTTTACTATGGCAAACCTATTACAGGAACAATCTGGTTTTTCACCCTAGGCTTATTTTTTATTGGCTGGATTATCGATTTATTTTTAATCCCCAGCATGGATCGGCAAGCCAGTATGCGCTTTCATACCGGTCGCACTGACTACAATATAGCTTGGATTTTGTTAACTTTTCTAGGCGTATTTGGTGTTCATCGCATGTATCAAGGTAAATGGATTACTGGGATTTTATACTTGCTCACCGGCGGCTTCTTCTTGCTAGGTGTCCTGTATGATTTTTGGACCATAAATCAGCAAATATCCACGCGAAACCAAATTTTTAACTCTTCTTTAGGTTAGTTTGACTTATAAATAAAAAAGCTGCTTAACGCACAATGCGCTAAACAGCTTTAGATGACTCACTATATACCTAACGCTTTTTCGGACGCGCCCAACCTTCTAAATTACGTTGACGCCCACGACCTACCGCTAAAGCATGCGCAGGTACATCTGTTGTAATCGTTGATCCTGCACCTGTTGTTGAGCCATCACCTAAGTGCAAGGGTGCAACGAGAGAGCTATTAGAACCAATAAATACATCTTCACCCATGATGGTCTTAGACTTATTCACACCATCATAATTGCAGGTAATGGTGCCCGCACCTATATTACTCCGCGCGCCAACTTCAGTATCACCTAAGTAAGTCAAATGACCTGCTTTTGCGGCTTCACCTAAACGCGTATTTTTCAGCTCAACAAAGTTGCCGACATGCGCGCGAGCTGCCAATACAGTACCGGGACGTAAACGGGCAAATGGGCCACAGTCCGCCCCCTCTCCTACATCGGCACCCTCTAAATGGCTATTAGCTTTGATCACTGCTCCAGCGCGTAAGATCGAGTTTTTAATAACGCAATTAGGGCCAATAGAGACATTATCAGCAATCTCAACCTGTCCTTCTAAAATCACGTTAATATCAATCACGACATCACGGCCCACACTGACCTCTCCACGCAAGTCAAAACGCGCAGGGTCTAATAAAGTAACGCCTTGTGCCATTAAGCGGCGCGCGGCACGTTGCTGGTAGTGACGCTCCAGTTCAGACAACTGCAAGCGATCATTAGCGCCTTGCACTTCCATTGCATCAACTGCCGTTTCAGTGTTGACTGATAAACCATCAGCAACGGCCATAGCGATAATATCTGTTAAATAATATTCACCTTGTGCATTGCTGTTGGAAAGACGGCTGAGCCAATCAGTGAGCGCGACGCGCGGTGCAGCTAAAATACCGGTATTGCCTTCACAGATTTTAAGTTGCTCAGGGCTTGCATCCTTATGCTCAACAATGGCCTGCACAACACCATCAACATTGCGCACAATGCGACCATACCCAGCGGGGTTATCAAGGTTCACTGTGAGTAGTGCCATGCTCTGATCTGAAAGCTGCTTCATTAGACTTTCTAAAGTGACAGCTTCAATCAAAGGTACATCACCGTATAAAACCAGAGTGTTATCCGCTTTTAAATGGGTCACAGCCTGAGCTACAGCGTGACCTGTACCCAGTTGTTCATGCTGTACCACAAAATTTACATCGTCAGCAGCGAGCATCTCACGGACCAATTGCGCACCATGCCCTATCACCACCTGGATACTATCTGGCTTTAACAAACGCGCGGTTTGTACAACATGACCCAGCATCGATAATCCGGCAATGGGGTGCAAAACTTTAGGTAAAGCCGAGCGCATACGTGTGCCTTGGCCTGCAGCGAGAATCACGATATCCAACGACATGCTAATAAGTCCTTATAAAATAATTAGATATTTAATGCCAAAAAATAAGCAATAAAAAAGGGTAGCTACAGGCTACCCTTTTTTATTATTACTAAGAAGCAAGATTCATCTATCAGCGCGTTTTTTTACGCAACTCATGAATCGTACGCAACTGTGCTGCTGCTTCGGCTAAGCGAACTGCCGCTGCTGCATAATCAAAATCAGCGGACTGATTAACTAATGCTTGTTCAGCAGCTTTTTTAGCTTTAAGTGCTTCAGCTTCATCAAGATCCGCAGCACGAATTGCCGTATCTGCTAAAACCTTCACCGTATACGGTTGTACTTCGATAAAACCACCCGAGATGTAATACACCTCTTCGCCACCACCTTGCTTAATCACGCGGACTGGGCCCGGCTTGATTGTCGAGATAAGTGGGGTGTGACCAGGCAAAATACCCAAATCACCCATGTGACCATGAGCGATGACCATTTCGACCCGACCGGAGAACAACTCTTCTT
>SMER01000195.1_pt1 | contig 13081 bp, 10 predicted proteins | sample 2456411 | NCBI WGS metagenome assembly SMER01 (sample SAMN10132597, study PRJNA489261) | soil metagenome | isolation source: day1 antibiotic-silt loam soil ammended with raw manure from dairy cow... | place: USA | collected 2015-05-01 | reverse complement strand
CTGAGTTTCGAAACAAACAGCTGCTCTACTTGGATAGGTTTGTCCGTTTTTTCCAATCAGTTTATCGGTCATCCAATTGCCAGTATATAATTGCATACCTGGCTCTGATGTGTAAATCTCCATAACAATTCCTGTTATTGGAGATTCGCAACGTGCACAAAATGAAAACTCGTCTTTATATTTTTTATTCAACACATACGTGTGGTCATAACCTTTTCCGTACAATAGTTGTTGAAAATCTTCGTTTATTCTAGACCCTATAGTATGAGGGGTGGTAAAATCCATAGGAGTTCCCTTCACCTCATCGGCAGGACCATAAGGAATGGCTGTTGCATCGGTGGGCAGATAAGTATCTGCATTTATGGTTAGAATATGATCGTTGATTGATGCATTGCCTGCTCCCGACAAGTTAAAGTAAGAATGATTGGTGAGATTTAGGATGGTTGGCATGTCGGTACAGTGTATGTAACAGTAACAGTTAAGTTGCCTGGATATCCCTCTTCACCATCTGCCGACAAATATTGCAGTTTAATAGAATTGCCACGCACCTCCTTTACATCCCAAACTACTGCATTGAAGCCTTTTACGCCTCCATGCAAACTATTTGGGCCATTGTTTACAGCCAATGAGTATGTTTTGCCATCAAGCTCAAACTTTCCGTTAGCTATTCGGTTGGCTGTTCGCCCACAAACTGCTCCAAAGTAGGGCTCACTAGAAGCTAAGTAATCATCAATAGAATCGTGACCTGTTACAACATCAACCAATGTTCCATCTTTATCGGGAACCATAAGCGATACAATTTTCGCTCCATAATTGGTAACTGTCAGTTCACAACCATTTGTATTGGTAAGAACAAACAGGTCTGTGTTTTTTTTATCAACTAACTTTCTGAACGCTTCGAGAACGAGTCCGCTCTTTGTATTATTTCCAGTAGTATCCATATATATTAAGTGTTATTAAGTGCATGCTTTACATTCGTGTAAAAATAACACATCTAAATCAATTATCACATCAAAGTATATGTGTTATAAAACATATAATTGCAAATAACTAGCACAAAGAGACTCTATGTTAAGATTTCTCCTCTATTTTAGTTTATTTAGTGATTAGCACCTACCAATTCTATCCGCTTCAAGTTAGATGTTTACAATATTTGCTCAATTAAAGCAAAACCATCAACGTTGTTTATATAGATGGTATAGTCAAACTATATCTGTATATACTGATGTGGAATTTTGATTATAATATTTTCAACAAATGTCGTGTAGCGTTATTAGTCGCTCAAAGTTTCAGTGCAAACAGATAAGCATAACAATTACCAAACGTCAATCTTCTAATTATTACATTTAGTTTAAAAAAAACAAACAATTAGAACAATGGAGAAGGATATTCGCCCTTATCAACCAGTTCTTTAAATTTGCTTACAACAAAAGGTCTATCCTCTATATATGTAACACCAAACCATTGTGCTGTTGTATCTAACACTCTCATTTCAATCTTTTCTTCAACAATAAGATCGTTTACCAAAGTAGGGATAAAGAATTCTGCTTTAATGTTCTCTTCATTCTCTTTCAAGAAATCAACAAAAAATTGGTCAGAGTATTCAAAGTAATCTGGTGTAAAGCCAAACATGTTCATAGACACTGGTTTATTGTCTGGTAGAGAAATCCAATCATCTTTCTCATCTTTAAACTTCACTACACCATCAATTCTTTTTATTTGGGTGCGCTCTACAATACCTGTAAGATTGCTTTCATCGTCTGTCTCGCAAACACCACGTGCTACAGTGCCACTTTCCGACAAAGTGTTGCCAACCCTATAGCCCACCATACAATATTTATTTTTGCTACCTTCTAGCTGCGATAAGAAATTGCACATCACCTCATAGCTTTTTCTTCCGTAAAAGTCATCAGCATTAATTACAGCAAATGGTTCGTTTATTACGCTTTTGCCCATCATTAGTGCATGGTTGGTTCCCCATGGTTTCACACGATTGGGGTTTAGCTCAAAGCCTTCGGGTAGGTTGTCTAGCTCTTGAAAAACAACCTCTACGGAAAGTAGGTGTTCGTATTTTTTAGTCACTTTCTCTTTGAACTCCTCTTCAAACGATTTGCGAATAACAAAAACAACCTTTCCAAAGCCTGCTTTTACTGCATCGTAAATGGAATAGTCCATTATTGTTTCTTCATTTGGACCTAATCCGTCAAGTTGCTTCAATCCTCCATAACGACTGCCTAAACCGGCTGCTAATACTAATAAAGTTGGTTTCATATTTGTTTTGTCTTAATTATTTCTAATGGTTGCAAATGTATAGCTTTTATATCAAAAAAAGAAAAGAAAGTAACAAAAATAGAATTTACAACACCATTCTGTATATAATACATGGCATATTATCAATTCATAAATAAAGAACCCCTACCCTACAATCTTCTCAAATGCCTTCCACAAATTATCGTTGGGTACAGGTGCAGTAATATCTATCTTTTTTTTCGACACAGGATGAATAAACGATATACCACGTGCGTGCAAGCTAATACTTGCGTCGCTATTGGGGTGTTTGGCACCATATTTCAAATCGCCTTTAATAGGACAACCAATCTGAGCCAATTGTACACGTATCTGATGGTGACGACCAGTTTCTAGTTGCACTTCGATAAGATAAAAGTTGCTAGAATGGGCAATGAGCGAGTAATGGAGCACAGCTTTTTTAGTGTTTTTCTGCTCTGTATTATAAGCCGTAGATTTGTTTCTTCTCTCATCTTTAACAAGATAATGAGTTAAAGTACCCTTCTTGCTTAACGGACTATTTTGCACAATAGCCCAATATACCTTCTCCACTTCGTCGTCTTTAAACATTTTGTTGAGTCGTGTGAGGGCTTTGCTGGTTTTAGCAAACACCACAATACCACTTGTTGGACGGTCTAGCCTATGGGTTACTCCACAAAACACATTGCCTGGCTTGTTGTATTTCTCTTTAAGATACTCTTTCACCTTTTCAGACATTGGCTTATCGCCAGTTATGTCGCCTTGCACAATTTCTGATGAAGCTTTATTTACAATAATAAGGTGGTTGTCTTCGTATAGTACTTTCATACATTCAGTCTTTCGCTATTTATTTTTTGTAATATACAAATATAGCAAGGTTTGACAAAAAAAGGAGGAAAAAGTAATTATTAATAATCATACATCAAGCATAGCTACTCAACTCCATGTGATACAAATTGAAAAGCAGAGAAAGATTAGGGGCAATTAGAGTGGCAATCTATTTCAATTACATAAAGTGTAATATAAAAGGAGCAGTAGTGAAATAAACAGTTTTACGTTAGTTCTTGATGCATGAATTTTTAGACTTGTGTCTGCCAATAACAAATACTACATTCACTACGAGATATTAAAATTGCAATTTGGCGCTAGCATGGATGTGAAAATTGATAGTAACACAGTGTTATAGGTTGCTAATAAAACAACTATTTTACAGTCTACAATCATGGCTTGTTTTACAGGGTTGCAATTAAACCTACCTTTAAACCTTCTTAAAAAACTGCGTTTTCGTTACTTTCTAGATATTCAATCATACACTCAATATATTTTGAAGCATTCAAAAATATCAATTCGTAAAAAGCAGAGCGTTATTTTTTACAATTCCTTAGAAAGAGCTACTCAAAATAGGTGGAAATTAAATCCACTGTGGTAGATTTGACGAAAAGCTGGTGAAACTTGAATCTACCACAGCAGATTTATTTGCAAAAAGTATAAATGTTGCATTTAATGCAGAATATTCAAGATTTTTGCCTTGAAAGAAGGATTTACAGCATAAAAAAAAAATAAGAGGAGATAGCCAAATAATTCTACTTTGCATAAGGGAGTTTTTGTGAAGCGAATGCCAAATAAAACAACAGCAAAACAAGAAATATGCCATAAATAACCAATAAGATAGGTTGAAAGAGAGTTTTATCAGTGCCCAAACATATCTACCGTGGTGGATGTGAGTTTCATGAGATATTGAGAAATCTACCATGGTGGATTTTAGGAGTAAGATATATACACTTTGGACAACAAAGAAAATAATATTTCTCTAAAAACAACTCTTGTGCAAATTAAATTACTATTTAAATATAGAAACAAAAATCGCCCTTTTAAATGGAGGAAACATAGGTCTAAATCATCTGACTATCATACACTCACACAAGTCTCTAATGTCTTAAAAAGAGTAGTAAAAAACAATCATATAGAAAGCATGTAATTATTAAAGACATTACATCTTTAATACAAACAAACACTTGCAATCTATATGAACCTACAACACCACTGCCCCTAAAATAAAATAGAGACGCAATAATAATTACGTCTCTATTCAGCTCATCCTTTTTTTTGAATGATATATAAGTTTATACATACACCATAAGCAAGTGTATAGATAGTAAATCTATTAAGTATTCATTCCTCCACAAACACTAATAACCTGCCCGCTAATATAAGTAGAAATATCTGAAGCTAAAAACATAGCTACATCAGCCACCTCTCTAGCAGAACCACCTCTACGTAATGGAATTTGTTTTGCCCACTCCTTACGCACATCTTCTGACAAAGCATTTGTCATATCGGTTTCGATAAAACCTGGTGCAATTGCATTAACACGAACACCGCGAGAACCTATCTCCTTTGCCATAGATTTTGTTAGACCAATTACTCCTGCTTTGGATGCAGCGTAGTTTGCTTGTCCTGCATTGCCTGTAACCCCTACAACAGAGGTTAAGTTGATGATGCTTCCGCTTTTTTGGCGCATCATAACAGGCGTAATTGCATGGGTAAAGTTAAACGCAGACTTCAAGTTTACGTTTATCACCGAGTCCCACTGCTCTTCTGTCATGCGCATCATCAGCCCATCGCGCGTGATTCCTGCATTATTGATAAGAATATCTATTGCGCCAAAATCTTCTTTAATCTGATCTACTGTTTTGTGTGTAGCCTCAAAGTCTGATGCATCAGATACGTATGGTTTTACTTTCACTCCAAATGCTGCAAGTTCAGCTTCAAGTGATTTCATATTATCATCAACTTTGCGTACAGTAAATGCAATGTTTGCTCCCGCTTCTGCAAAACGAATTGCAATAGCCCTGCCTATACCACGTGCAGCACCTGTAATGAGGGCCGTTTTTCCTTCTAATAATTTCATAAATTCTCTTTTAATATATTTGTTACAAAAAATATATGTTCTATTTTGTAGTTATACCTTGAAATATAATATTGGCAACAATGTTGCGATCAATAGTGTCTTTTGGGTCTTGTGTCATAACCCCTCTTATATAGGGTACCTCAAGCCCTTTTAGCGCAAAATGAAGTATTCGAGCAGTATTAACGGTGTCTAATATTTCGAACTCACCAGATGCTACACCCTCATCGAGTATACCTTTAAGCAATTGAATCTCTTGTTTGTCGTAGGTTTTCCGCACATTCTCTACTCTAAATATGTCGCGGAAAAAATCGCCTCGCAATGTGCCGTTCCTTGTTACTACTTCTTTCACAATTTCTAGGCGTGTAACAAAAAACAGCATCAATTTATTGCTTGCCGTATGTTCTTTGTCGATAGTTTTACTCAGTTTCACATACATACTTTCTAGTTCAGACTCAACTACTGCGTTGTAAATCTCTTTTTTACTGCTAAAGTAAGTATACAGCGTACGCCTGCCACGCTGAGAAGCTTCGGCGATATCATTCATAGTTGTATTCTCAAAGCCCGACTTAGCAAATAGCTGTCTAGCCTTTTCCATCAACAACTGTTTTGTATTAACTGAGGTCATAATTGCACATTAAGATAACTATTGTGCAAATTTAAGTATAAATTTTCATTCAACACAACCATTATTGTTTAAATAAGCCGAAAAGATTCCTAAAATATAAATTTAACTACTTATAGAAGCATTACTTACACTCAGAATGTAAAATATAAACGATTCTTATAGGCCTGTAAATACACTTGCATGAAAAACCAATAACGAAAACAACACTTAAAGTTTGAAAAGTGTTGCAATAAGTTTGCATATTAAAAAAGTTACATTAAATTTGCAGTTGTAAAACATAGAAAAATGACAAATAGACATTCTTTAAACATATGGCGTTGGTGTAAAATTCATTCTAAACAATGGGTCGAAACCGCGTATGCCAAATAATTAAAGAACTTATATCTATTTGATATAATATATACATACAATCACAAAAAGACCGCCTGTTGTTTATTAGTAAACAACAGGCGGTTTCTTTTTATCAATTAATTTGAAAACAAAACTCGTTATGGAAAAAAGAAAAAAGTTTATTCTACCCGAAAATGAAATTCCTCGCCAATGGTACAATATTGCTGCTGAAATGAAAAATAAACCGCAGCCTTACATTAATCCAGAAACCAAAGAACCAATAGGTGCAAAAGATTTTTACCCTCTTTTCTCTGAGGAGTTGTCGAGACAAGAGGTAAATGAGACTGATACTTGGATTGATATACCAGACCTAGTGCGTGAGCAATACAAGGTTTATCGTTCCACCCCTCTTGTGCGAGCGTATGGATTAGAAAAAGCATTAGACACACCAGCACATATATATTTCAAAAACGAAAGCGTAAGCCCAATTGGTTCTCATAAACTTAACACAGCATTGCCGCAAGCCTATTTCAATAAAATTGAAGGCACTACAAACATAACTACCGAAACTGGTGCCGGACAATGGGGTGCAGCCTTGGCCTATGCTTGCAATATATTCGACTTAGAGTTGGCTGTATATATGGTGAAGATAAGCTACGAACAAAAACCATATCGCCGCTCAATGATGCAAACATGGGGTGCACAGGTAACTTCGTCTCCTAGCATGTCTACCAAATCGGGTAGAAAGATTATTACAGAGAATCCACAATATCAAGGGAGTTTAGGAACAGCCATTTCCGAAGCCATCGAACTAGCACAACAAACACCCAACTGCAAATATGCACTGGGTAGTGTACTCAATCATGTATCGTTGCATCAAACAGTGATTGGGCTAGAATCGGAGAAACAAATGGAAATGGCAGAAGCGTACCCCGACATTGTTATTGGTTGCTTTGGTGGTGGATCGAACTTTGCAGGAATAACATTCCCATTTCTTCGTCACAATATAAATGGAAATAAAAAAACACGTTTTATTGCTGCAGAACCAGCATCGTGTCCAAAACTCACACGCGGAAAATTTAGATACGACTTTGGCGACCAAGCAGGATACACACCACTTATACCTATGTATACATTGGGCAGCCAGTTTACTCCTTCTAATATTCACGCAGGCGGTTTGCGTTATCACGGCGCAGGAAGTATTGTGAGCCAATTACTAAAAGATGGGTATGTTGAAGCTGTGGCTATAAATCAGTTAGACTCTTTTAAGGCGGGAGTTTTATTTGCACAAACAGAGGGTATTATTCCAGCTCCAGAATCCAACCATGCTATAGCTGCCACTATACAAGAAGCGCTGAAAGCAAAAGAAGAAGGAGTGGCAAAAACTATTCTCTTTAATCTCTCTGGACATGGGCTTGTAGACATGGCATCTTACGATAAATACTTATCGGGAGACTTAGTTAATTACACATTAACAGAAGAAACTATAGCTAAATCGAGAGATAATGAGTGAAATAGTTATCCAACAGAGTAAAAAGATGCCTGTTAGCATGTATTTGTTGATAATGTAGCCTAATATATTTGGTAGTCTCAATTATTTTCTATACTTTTGGTATGTAATCAGATGAAGAATTTGCCGCATTGGTCGATTGGGAAACTCATCAATTACATCTATGAAACGAGTTAAGTTTTTGCTGTTAATGGCGGGTCGCATCCTTCGGGACATGCATTTAATGCACAGCGAATTACAGAGATAGCGAAGCACTCAAATCCTGACTAAAGGAGTTTCGTCTTATTCCACCAATGTGGCTTTAATATAGAGAAAGCAGATTTGCAAATTATTAAATGCAGTCTGCTTTCTTTTGTTTTTAACCTCATAGAACACAACAATCTAAAAAGATGAAAATTTATTGGGAAATATTTCTAGTTTTCTTTAGAATAGGAGCATTCACTTTTGGAGGAGGCTATGCTATGCTGCCGCTTATCCAAAATGCTGTAGTTGATAAGAAAAAATGGCTGGGCGACAAAGAGTTTATCGATATGCTAGCCCTAGCTCAATCTATGCCAGGGCCTATTGCTCTAAACACTGCTGTATTTGTCGGCAACAAACGAAAAGGGATAAAAGGCAGCATTTTCTCAAGCTTAGGTATTATCCTTCCTTCTTTTATCACTATCTTATTATTAGTAATTGTATTTACACAGTTTAGAGATAACAGTGGTGTTGAAGCTGTATTTAAAGGAATAAGGCCTGCAGTAGTTGCCCTTATTTTTGCACCCCTGCTTAGAATGGGCAAAAATGCCGACATTACATGGGCCACTTTATGGATACCAATTGCAGTAGCTCTTATAGTTGGTCTACTTCATGTGTCGCCTATCCATATTATTTTAGCTGCAATTGTACTGGGTCTACTATATAAAAGAGTAATAATAAAACTAATCAACAAATAATATGGCACTTGCTCAACTATACCTCTCCATGTTTATTGCATTTTTCAAAATCGGATTATTTGGTTTTGGTGGCGGCTATGCCATGTTGCCACTCATACAACAAGAGGTGGTAGAAACAAATGAATGGATTACAGTGGGTGAATTTACAGATATAGTTGCTATATCGCAAACTACACCAGGTCCTATATCTTTCAACTCTGCCACTTATATTGGTTTTTCTGCTGTACATTCATCAGGGCACGGCGTGCTGGCTAGTATTCTTGGCTCGGCAGTTTGCACATTTGCAGTAAGCCTTCCATCTTTTGGATTAATGACTTTGGTTTCAATTTTCTTCTTCAAATTTAAAGAAAACAGGTATGTACGTGCAGCAATGTTTGGTATAAAACCAGCTGTGATTGGACTTATTGCTGCTGCTGGAATAATGCTTATTAATGGAAACAACTTTATTGACTATAAAAGCTGGGTTATCTTTAGCGCAGTTTTTTTAGCATCGCTTAAAAAGATAGACCCTATATTGCTTATTGCTATAGCAGCAGTGGCTGGGTTTTTGCTTTATTGAAAAGCTTTTATATTTTATACAAAACAAAAACTACGGATCACATGCAATATTATGTGTTCTAACTATTTCTTTTATTAAACACAGTGGAAATAGGGCGCATCGAAGCTAAAGTTTGTATTTTAAGATATTTACTACATCCAGGCCCGCTCCTCTAGAACTAAAACCAACTAATATACTAAGAGACAATAGATAATTCGTTTTTTAATAAAGCTAAAGGATCAAAAATGAATAACTGCTAAAATAGACTGCTACCTAGCACATCGTAGATGTAGCTCTGTCTGTAGTAAACAAGTAAACACACAACTCCAAGCATCGTAGATGCGGTCTGTAAATTGGACCTAGCTAGACAGATAAAGTAAAATCAGATAGTAAAAGATAAAGCAAAGACATACTTTTACACGTGATTCAAAATTACTCGTACATCCAACTTAACTACATTACTAATAAACACTACTATAAAGCTAAACACAAATAAAAAAAATCCCTGAAAACAACAGTTTCCAAGGATTTTTATATTTAATCTTATTATATACCCATTGAAAAGATAAGAACTAATCTTCTTTATCTGTCTTCTTCTTTTGCGTCTTCTTTTCTACCTTCTCTTCTTGAGATTTTTCTTCAACTTTCGTTTCTTGAGATTTCTTTTCTATTTCTTTTTCTTGCTCTTGCGTCTTATCTTCTACTTTCTCTTCTGCTTTTATCTCTACCCTTTTCCTTCCACCACCGCGTAACAAAGCTACCAAAATAAGTAGGAACACAATTCCGATAACTACCCAAAACCACAGTTGAGCATAGTAAGGACCATCATCTATAACTATAGTATCTATTTCAAAATCATCAACAATAGCAGAAATTGAATCTTGCGCCAAAGCTACAGCCGAAGTAAAAAAGCCAATAAGTAAGGTAGCAATCTGTTTGCTTGAATTTGATAACTGTTTCATATTATAATCCTCTCTTTATAATTACAGGTTTGCAAGTTAAACTCAGTATATAAACCAACTGCTCACTACTTTTCTTTTTTAGGAGTAGTCTTGGCAGTAGTTTTCGCTTTTGGCTTAGTCGTTGACTTAGCTTTTGCTGTCGACTTTGCTTTTGTTGTGGTTGATTTAGCCTTTGTTTTTGCAGCCGTTGCTTTAGGTTTAGCTTTTGCCTTGGTTGTTTTGGCTTTAGCTTTTCCTTTTGCCCTCGATCTTGAAGGTTCAGTTTCAGCAATAATCTTTCTCACATCTTCAAGCGTTAGCTCTTCAGGCACCACAGTTTTGGGTATCTTATAATTCTTCTTCTCAAACGAGATGTAAGGACCATATCTACCTTTTTGAACAATCAACCCTGGCTCTTCTTCGAAAGTTTGAATAATTTTCTCTTTATCCTCCTTGCGTTTTTTCTCTATAACCTCTATAGCCTCATCCTCTTTCACCTTGTGAGGGTCTAGCTCTTTGGGTAGCGAAAAGAACTTACCTTCGTGCTTAATGTAAGGACCAAAACGCCCTACAGCAGCCGTCATCTCTGTTTCTTCATAAGTTCCTACTACACGAGGCAACTCAAAAAGCTTCAGAGCCTCTTCCAAAGTTATAGTTTCTATCGATTGGTTTTTCATGAGCCCTGCAAACAATGGCTTTTCTTCATCTTCTTTCTCCCCAATTTGTGCAAGTGGACCATAACGGCCAATTTTTACAGCAATAGGCCTTCCAGATTTTGGATCAACTCCTAACACGCGTTCACCAGCACGGTGCTCTGTTTTTGCATTTATAGCTGCCTCCACCTTTGGGTGAAACACATTATAGAACTCTTCGATAAGCTTTTGCCACTCTACCTTACCCTCAGCAACCTTGTCAAAGTCTTTTTCAACTTTAGCCGTAAAATTGTAATCAAGGGTAGATGCAAAGTTTTCTACCAAATAGTCGTTTACTACTAGGCCAGTATCGGTAGGTATAAGTTTGTTTTTATCGGCACCAGCAATCTCTTTTTTGTCGGTGTCTTTTATTTTGTTTTTAGCAAGCTTGATTACATTATATACTCTTTCAACACCCTCAACATTTCCTTTTTCAACATATCCACGGTTTTGTATAGTAGATATGGTAGGTGCATAAGTTGATGGACGACCAATACCCAACTCTTCCATTGTGCGAACTAGGGCAGCCTCGGTGTAACGAGGAGGTTTTAATGTAAAACGCTGCGTGGCTACAGTTTCCATCATTGTTAATGGTTCGCCTTTTTTAATAGGAGGCAATATACCTGTATCCTTCTCAGTATCCTCATCATCAGTCCCCTCAAGATACACGCGCAAGAAACCATCAAATTTAATTACTTCACCTGTAACAGTAAATCTTCCTTCGGCTTCAGATGCACTTATATTAACAGTAGTTCTCTCCAACTGTGCATCTGCCATTTGCGAGGCAATAGCTCTTTTCCAGATAAGACTATACAATCTTTTCTCTTGTGCAGTTCCACTTACTTCGTGCGTATTCATATAAGTAGGACGAATGGCCTCGTGAGCCTCTTGTGCTCCTTTCGATTTGTTGGTATACTGCCTTACTTTTACATACTCTTCTCCGTATTGCGATGTAATCTCTGTTTTTGCTACATTAATAGCCAAGCCCGATAAGCTTACCGAGTCGGTACGCATATAGGTTATTTTCCCCGACTCATACAGCCTTTGCGCCACCATCATAGTTTGACCTACAGAAAAGCCTAGTTTTCTTGAAGCCTCTTGTTGTAATGTGGAAGTAGTAAAAGGAGCTGCAGGAGTCTTTTTTGCTGGACGCATTGTAACATCTGCAACTTCGAAAGAAGATGTTTTAAGTTGCTCCAACAATGCTAATGCTTCTTCTTTTGTTTTTAATCTTTTGTTGTATTCGGCTTTCAGTTCATATGTCTGCCCATTCTCCTCTTTTGTAAATACAGCAACTATACGGTAGGCGGCAGTAGACGTAAAATCTCTAATCTCGCGCTCACGTTCAACAATAAGCCTTACAGCTACCGACTGAACGCGGCCCGCTGATAGAGATGGCTTAATCTTTCGCCACAAAACAGGCGAAAGCTCAAATCCCACAATACGGTCTAATACACGTCGTGCTTGCTGAGCATCAACCAAGTTATTATCTATAGCTCTTGGGTTTTCAATTGCTTTAAGAATAGCAGTTTTTGTAATCTCATGAAATACAATACGTCTTGTCTTATCAGCTTCAAGCCCAAGTTCATCATACAAATGCCATGAAATAGCTTCTCCCTCACGGTCCTCATCCGAGGCAAGCCATACTACTTCTGCTTTTTTAGAAGCAGCTCTTAGTTCAGAAACAACTTTCTTTTTGTCGGCTGGAACCTCATATACTGGTATAAATCCGTTTTCAATGTCAATACCAAAATCTTTTTTCTGTAAATCACGAATGTGTCCATAACTAGACATTACATGAAAATCTTTTCCTAAGAATTTCTCTATAGTTTTAGCTTTGGCAGGGGACTCCACTATTACCAAATTTTTCTGCATATATATCTTTTCTTTATTCTAAACGTATTATAATGAAATATTTCAGGTGGCAAAAGTACTAATTTTGTCTTACTTTTTCGATTAATTGGGTCTATTAGTTGTTAAATCAGATTATTGTTCAGTCTCTTGTTGTGTCTCTACCACAGTCACACCGTAGATTGCAGCCAATGTTTCTGAAAGCAAATGAGACTGAGATTGACGAATTATCACCTCCATTTCGCAAGTTTCGGTGAAGTTTTGTGTCCAACTCACCTCCTCATATTGATGCAAAACGCGCATTACTTCATTTAAAAGTGGGTACTCGAAATGCAAAACAAACCTATCATCTATCGTTTTCTCAATAATTTTTGCGTTTTCTATTGCAGCAGCTGCTGCCTCTTTGTATGCTTTAATCAATCCGCCGGTGCCTAGCAATGTACCGCCAAAGTATCTAATTACTAGAATTAAAACATTGGT
>SMER01000745.1_pt1 | contig 13113 bp, 10 predicted proteins | sample 2456411 | NCBI WGS metagenome assembly SMER01 (sample SAMN10132597, study PRJNA489261) | soil metagenome | isolation source: day1 antibiotic-silt loam soil ammended with raw manure from dairy cow... | place: USA | collected 2015-05-01 | reverse complement strand
TTAGAGCCTACTAATCTTTTTTACGAACAAGATGGTAATAATGTTCCCTCGCAAAACCGTCTCAAGTTTCTATGGAAATACATTATAAAGTATAAACGCTTTTTTAATCAATTGGTACTTGGGCTATTTATTGGCAGTATCCTTCAACTTATTTTTCCGTTTCTCACGCAAGCCATTGTAGATACAGGAATTCAGGGAAAAGATATCCATTTTATCTGGCTAGTGCTTATTGCGCAAATGATGTTGCTATTTAGTCGCACCACAATCGATTTTATTCGTCGTAAAATATTGTTGCATATCAGCACGCGTATCAATGTGTCGCTTATTTCAGACTTCTTTATTAAACTAATGAAGTTGCCCATGAAGTTTTTTGATACAAAACTAACAGGCGACCTCCTGCAACGCATCGAAGACCATAGGCGTATAGAAAACTTTCTTACTAATCAAACTATTACTATCATTTTTTCGGCATTCACGTTTATCATCTTCTCTGTTGTATTGTTTATTTACCACGTTCCCATTTTTATTGTGTTTATTATAGGCAGTACTGTATATGGTATCTGGATTCTGGTGTTCTTGAAAAAGCGGCGCTTGTTGGATTACAAAATGTTTGAACAACAGGGTATCAACCGAAACGTGGTATATCAACTAATCACTGGTATGCAAGAAATCAAACTGCAAGGTTGCGAACAGCGCAAACGGTGGGAATGGGAAGATGTACAAGCCGATTTGTTTGATGTGAATATGCAATTACTCAACTTACGACAAAACCAGGAAGCAGGTGGAATCTTTATCAACGAATTGAAGAATATTTTAGTTACGGTGTTGGCTGCAACCGCTGTGATTGGTGGCGATCTCACGTTGGGGATGATGCTCTCCATACAATATATTATTGGTCAACTTAATAGTCCGGTGGAGCAAATTATGGGCTTTATTTATCAATGGCAAGATGTGAGCATCAGTCTCGATCGCATGAACGAAATACATACGCAAAAAAATGAAGAGAACGAGGATCGCAATAAAACACAAATATCGGATGTGAATGCAGACATACATATTCAAGATCTTTGCTTCAAGTATGACGGCGCTCGTCCGGATTATGTGCTGAATGACATCAACCTTACCATTCCAAAAAATAGAGTAACAGCCATTGTGGGAGCTAGCGGAAGTGGAAAAACTACGTTAATAAAACTGATGCTAGGATTTTACGAACCTAACCAAGGCGATATTTCTATAGGCAATGAAAACTTATCGACATTCAACTTGACATGGTGGCGCAGTCAATGTGGAACAGTAATGCAAGAGGGTTATCTATTTTCAGACACTATTGCTCGAAACATTGCAATTTCTGACGATGATATCGATTTGAAGAGATTGCGTTATGCTGCCCGTGTAGCTAATATAGCCGATTATGTGGAAGCATTGCCACTGGCATATAACACAAAAATAGGACAAGACGGACAAGGAGTGAGCCAAGGACAGCGACAACGTATTTTGATTGCGCGGGTGGTATATAAAAATCCACAATATATCTTTTTAGATGAAGCAACTAATGCCTTGGATGCGAATAACGAGAAAGCAATTGTGGAGAATCTTTCTGAGTTTTACCGTGGAAAAACGGTAATAGTAGTGGCGCACCGACTTAGCACCGTAAAGCATGCCGATCAGATTGTTGTATTGGATGGCGGACAAATTGCCGAAATTGGTACACACGTGGAGTTAACGGCGAAACGAGGGAAATATTATGAATTGGTGAAAAATCAGTTGGAGTTGGGTAATTAGCTTTTGATAAAACACTACGCTACTCTTAATTCTCAGATTTAGGTTTCGTATAACAAATAAAGAATATGGAAGAAAACAAACAAATAGAACTTCGTAGTGAGAAAGTTAGAAATATTATCGGGCAAATTCCACCAATTTTAATAACACATGGAACTATGTTTATCGGATTGGCTTTGCTTAGCCTGTTTCTTGCTGCTGCTTTTATCCCTTATCAGCCTACTATCGATACAGATATTACAGTTTTACAAATGCCTAATGACAAGTTGTATTTTACAGCTAAGATACCACAAAAAGAAATGAACAAACAGTTGCAATTTGTAGGTATATCTGCCAACTCATCAACTGACCTGCCTATACCAATTCATTATAGAATTGAAACTATCTCAGATACTGTTTATTTAGCCAATAATGACTCTTATTATATAGCTACGCTTTACCCAACTAATGATGTTTTAAAAGCTTTTAAAATAAATGACACCATTACTTTGCCTGCTAAAATTGAATTGCAGAAGAAGGCGGTGTTAAAATGGATGATAGAGAAAATGTGGAGATAGGAAACTCTTTCATAATTTATTGAAATAGTATCCAAAAGTTCACGGCGTGTAAATTTGTCTTGCAAAAACTTCTAATAAGATGAGCATCTTTTGGTTATGCTTCGTTGAAATATAAACGCTAAAACATATGATTTTTTCAAGTTTCGCTAATACTTAAGTCTCTAAAAAGTTATATATGGCTTATACCTCTTATTTGCAATGTGCTTATAAACAGTCATCTATAGGATGCTGAATGTTAAAGTAGTTATACCTTGCTTATACCCTATTGTTTCTACCAACAATATACATTAAGTTTATGGCATAAATAAAAATACAAAGACATGAAAAAGAAAGCTCTTTTAATTTTATTTTTAGCATTACTACTATCTTTTGTGATATATGGTTACACCATCATTTTAAGCAGTAACCTTGGTAAGATGTATGGAGATTTTATGATGTAAAGACTTCCCTTGCCAGGAATGCGAAACAATCAAATTAATGCGTAGTCAACTAGATGTTTAACCCCTAAAACAAGAAAAGGCACTGCAAAGATAACAAAAACATGGTAAACTCAACTATCAACGAGTTTGAGAAACCGATTTTACCAGAAGTCGCTTAAAATGAAAAAATATTTTCTTTAAGAAGCGATGTAGCAACCTCCAACCGAAAATATTATCGGGAAGCTGTATGAATTAATGGAGAAATGTTTTTATTTCAAATAATGTCGAGACAATTTAGTCAAGACAGAAAAAGAATTAGGTATGAAAAAGAATAATCTTAAGAAAATGTTTTTAATTGTGGCACTTTCAGTATCAGCATTAGCTGCAAATGCTTTTATAGTTACAACTTCATGTGGAGGAGTTTACAATGTGATAGGATGTGAAACTATGGAAGACGTGATAGAAACGGTGAATGTTTTAGAAGATCTTTGTCCATAATTATATTGAAAAGAATAACAAGTCATTTATGACTTGTTATTCTTTTCTTAGTAAGAAAATTTATTTAAAACTTAATAATTACATAATATGAAAAAAAATATTTTAAATCTTGCAATTGCAATGACAATTATCATGCCTCAATATGTTTTGTCGCAAACTGTAATAGATGAAGTGATGTATCGATGTCAATACAAAGTGATTACTGTGAAAGATACGCTTGACAATGATTATGTATCTCAAGATTTTATGAATTTGGATATTGGTGAGAATTCAGCTGTATTCTACAGTTCTCGAAAAGCTGAAAAAGAATCTTATACAAAGAAAATGAAAGAGCAGGGTGTGTTAGATATGAGTAAAATTAAGGAGAGACCAAAAGGAGTAAATAATTACAAGATTTACACCAACTATCCTGAAGGGGAAATAACTTATCAAGATGAATTGGTTGGCCGACAAAATAGATATTATTATCAGGAGAATTTAAAACCAATCCAGTGGAATATTGAACCTGAAAAAGAGGAGGTTTTGAAATACACTTGCCAAAAAGCGACCTGTTCGTATATGGGTAGAAACTATGAGGCTTGGTTTACAACAGAGATTCCAATTAAATATGGACCTTATAAGTTTGGAGGTTTGCCTGGGCTAATTCTTAAATTGTATGATACTAAACAACAATATATTTTTGAAGCCGTTGGTTTTGAACAATTACAGAATCCTAAAGATATTGCGTATGATATGAAAGGATTTCAAAAGCTCTCTAAAAATGATTTTCTCAAAATTCAATATTCTTTTATAACAGATCCTATTGCTTTTATAAGTCAAAGTCTTGGAGTTAAAATTGAAGGACTTTCAACACCTCAGGAACAAACTAAAGAGGGGTTTCGACCAGACGCTTATCTTCCTATTGAATTAAGTAAGTAAAATATCTAAATGAATAAACGCTGGCAGTATTTTGGTTTTTTCTTCATTCTTTCTTATTCTGTATGTTTATCTCAAGTTGCAACTATTACAGGTCGGATTATAGATAATGATACAAGAAAAGCGATAGATGGTGCATCTGTATATATAATTGATCTAAACGGGGCAATTGTAAATTATGTTTATTCTGATAAAGATGGTGCTTTTAATATTGAAGTAAAAGACAGAAGTATTGATGCAGAACTAAATATCATTTTTTCTTTTATCGGATATGAACAGCAAAAACACCCCTTAAAAGAATTTAATGCTAATGCTACCATAGAATTGAATCCTTCTGAAATACGATTACCAGAAGTGAAAATAATATCCCGCTCTATCAAAGAACAAGGAGATACTCTTATTTACAATGTAGCCAGATTTAAGCTAGCACAAGACAGAAGTATTGCGGATGTTTTACGAAAAATGCCAGGTATGAAGGTTAGTGGTGATGGTAGTATTTATTATCAGGGAGAACCTATCAATAAATTCTATATAGAGGGTGTGGACTTGTTAGATGAAAAATATAAGTTGGCCTCTAATAACCTGAAAGCAGACTATGTAACAGAAGTGCAAGTTTTGCAACAACACGAGCCTATAAAGAGTTTACGTGGAAAAACCTTTAGTGAACAAGCAGCAATTAACTTGGTGCTCAGCGAACAGGCAAAACGAAAATGGCTACTTTCTGTAGATGTGGGGATTGGGTTACCTCCAATGTTATGGGATAACAGATTAATGGCTATGTCTTTTGATAAGAGCAACCAAAACCTGAGTATGTATAAAAACAACAATACGGGAGATGATATTTCCTCCGAACTATCATCTCCGTCAAACATTTCAGATATTCTTATAAATACAAAAGTTCCTAGAATTCAACAATCATTGTTCCATCCAGACATATTAACCTATCCACCAGTTGATAAGAAAAAGTATCTTTTCAACTCCTCACATTTAATCACAACCAATCAGATATGGAAACTCCGAAAGGACAGAGATGTGAGATTTCAACTCAGTTATTTAAATAATAGAGAAAAAAAGCAGCTGGATTCAGAACAGTCCTATCATTTAAACAATGATTCAACTTTAATTATTGCTGAATCTAAAGACCAAAAACACTTTCAAAACAGACTGGATGCAGACTTTACTTATACACATAATGCCGAAACCTTTTATTTGAAAAATAAATTATCGTCAATTATTGCTTGGAACAGACAAGAAAACTTTATTGCTTCTTTTAATGATACGTTTGAAGAAAAATACAATTTACCTCAACAATCATTTCGGAATGATTTTAGGATAGTGCTACCTCAAAAGAAGAGTAGATTAGAGGTAACTTCTTTATCGCAGTTCTCTGTTTTATCACACGATGCCTTTTTCACAAGAGACGATGGTTCTGGTGTATATCCTTATTCACAGGATTATAAATTTCAAAACTTTATTACTAATAATCAATTAGGATATACTTTTCAATTAAACAAATATCAAATAAAAAACAGTGCCGGAATAGATTTTACCGCGCAAAATATGAATTCTCTTTTACATCCTCCCTTAAATTTGAATCTTGATAATAGCAACAACAATATAACATATAAAAACAGTGCTTCTTTCTTGGAGTCTCAACTAAGTTACAAATCAGAAAAGGTGGATTATTATATAAATTTATTGTTCAAATATTCATCAATACATGTAAATAATAAAGACTCGTTAAAAAAATATGACTACGTAAATTTTCTGCCTTCTGTGGGTTTAAAGTTTTACCCTTCAAACTGGTGGACAATTTCCTTGAAAGGACAAGTAACAGATAAATTAGCAGATATTAGAACTATATATCCACAGGGACTTTTCACCAATTACAGAACTATAAACTCGTATAATGAAAGTCCAACACAAAACATTTCTCAGCGATATATACTCTCTGTTACTTATCGGAATCCGATAAAAGGTTTTTTCTTGGAAGGATCTGCTGGTTATACTACAATGAAACGTCCGATATTAAATAAAACCTACTTTGTGGATAGTCTATTTCAGCAAAATCAAACATTGCCCGTCAAAAACAACTCCTACTCTCATCTTTTAGGCATTAATGCCTCTAAAATGTTTCGCTGGTGGAACACCAAAATATTCTTCACCAGTTATTATCGACAAAATAAATACTCATATATGCTACAAAACAGAGAGAATGAATTCTTAAATAAATCATTTTCTATTGAAACGCGCATAACTATTCAACCAAGTAAATGGTTCAACAATGAGTATGTGTTCAATTATATGAACAATCACCTTAAAAAGAACGATGTAAATACAAATGATTTTTCATCTTCCTACTTTCAGCATAAACTGACCTCTTATTTTATTCCATTTAAAAATATGCAAATAGGAGTTATACAGAATTTTTATAAAATGGATGGAGAGTATTACTTTCTGGATATTAAAACTTCCTATCTATTTAACTCTATCGAGTTGAGCTTCCAAATGAGTAACATTACAAATCAAAATAAATATCAATATGAAAATATTGGGGAGTTTTATAAATCATATACTGTCCATTATATGAGACCTCGTGAGTTTTTGGTGAAAATGAATTTGAGCTTTTAAGTTCAATTCGTGAGTTGAGTTTGTTGCGGATTGTGCTAAAATATTTCCGTCTTTATCTATGAGGATAGAACCGAAAGGTCTGTCTCCTGCTTTCAGAGCCTCTTCGACAAGGTCGATGAAATGGATAAAAAATGATAGTCGGTTAAAGTAAGTTTGTTGATCATATTGTCTTTGTTGTTAATTGGATTTTGTTTGCCGATTTGCTGTCGGACTAATGATATTACCTAATCAGGTTTTCAGAATCTGTTAGGTTTAGATTAACAACGCTGATTGATACCTAACAGGTGTTTTGAAACCTGTTAGATACTATGGTAAAAACCATATTTGTTATAGACAAGAGGAAAGCTTCGATTCTTTGAACCGATGTTTATCCTGTGAAGTGGGTGTAATGCCCACTTCTTTCTTTTTCAGCTCTTCGATCTGAAGGACAAGAGGAGAAGTCTTCTCATCTTTACCCGATGTTATATCCTTGTCTGAGCTTTTTTTTTCGTTATTACTTAACTTCTTTTCCTGGCCACTACCATTCCATCTATAATTAGGATTAAACTCTTCACCTTTCTTCCAAAGCACAAACACTAACGCTAACATTTTTCTCATACAGGCTACAATTCCTTTTCTTTTTATATTAGGATTACGTTCTATAATTCGCTCATACAGCTGCTTCATTGGTTCGTTATACATTGTTGCACTTAATGCTGGCATATACAATGATTGTCGAATGTATACATTGCCTTGCTTTGATATTTTAGACTTTCCTGCAAACTTACCTGATTGATGGTGTTTTACATCAAGGCCTGCATAACTAACTACCTGACGAATGCTATTAAATCCCCAGAATCCATTGGTTTCACATAGAACCGTTATTATTGTAAGCTTACGGATGCTCGGAATCGTTTCCAGCTTTCTAACTCCTTCCTTTAACTCTTCATCAGAATCAATTAGAGCTATTATTTGTTTCTCTACCTTTTCTATTGCACTATCTATAAATGTGATGTGCTGCTGTTTTAAATCCATTACCATTGTATTTGCATTATAAGAATAAGTCAAAGCATGCAATTGATTTTTTATTCGGGTTAGCTCCTTCTTTAATGATAAGCGTTCTCTACATAAATAGCGCAGATTTCGAAGTTCGGAACTCATTGGTTTCCATAAGACAGGACGTCTTTCAAAGCCAAATTGTGCTATTATTTTAGCATCCACTTTATCTGTTTTAGTTTTCACATTTAAGCTATTGGCATAATGTTTTATCTTATTAGCTAAGATAACAGCAACTGATCTCCCCTCAGTGTGAAGATAGTATGCCAGTTCTTCATAATAAACACCAGTGGCTTCCATCACAAATAATGTCTTCTCACCTTTTGTTTTCTTTGAGGTCCATTCTAGAAATGACACAAAACCTTTGTGATTATTAGAAAACTTTCTACTTCCTTTTACAACAGTACGTTTTCCATCAAACCACATAAGACTTACATAAAAGTCATCAGCTGAAATGTCAATACCAATTGAAAATCTTTGTTCTATCATTGAAATAATCTTTTAATAGAAAGAACTTCTCCTTTTTCTAGTCTACCCTCGTAAGTTTTATTCAGAATATAGAAGCCTGTTCTATTTCTTAGATACTATTCAGACTCTAGAAGGAGAAAGTATAGGTGCATAATCTGAAAGACGATATACTTCTATGAGTTATCTAGGCCTCAATGCTATTCCTATACTTTTTCTTTCCTAGTTTGTAAGTTAATAAACTAATTAATTATTAACTATACAAAGATATCTGCAAACATACGAGGAGCTTAACTCAGAACTTCTTTTGTCTTATGTGGTGCTTGCTTCTTTACATTCTTTTTCACGTACTAATATAATTTGAATACTTTATGAAATATATATCGATTATCCTAATTGCAATACTGTTTTCTTGCACTGTAAAAAAGTCACTTGATGTTCCTTTTCCGATAAGCAATAGTTCCGATGAATTTGGAACGTTTTTAGATAATGTTTCTCATGAGGAATATGTGTTCTTTGCAAAGAGAAACTTTAATCCAAGTTTAAAAGTTTTTGATTCTAAAGGAAATCTAATAGACTCTATTCCATTACAGAAGGCTGAGTCAGTTTTGGGTAGTATTAGCAAGGTATGGATGACATCTATGGATTCAATTTTTGCTTTTTCTACTCAACATCAGACTAAGATTTGCCTCAATAGAAACGGAGAACCCATATTTACAAATGACTATAATCATAAAGTAGAGGATAGTAATGGGAATCAATATGATTTGTATCCTCCATTTTTACATAAAATGGATATGAAGACAAACTCTCAGATTGTTTATACTACATGGTGGACTGGTAATAGGAATCTGACTGAAGAACCACAAAGGTCGTTAGAGTCAATTAACAGTCATATACGTGAAGGGTATTTGCTTTCTAATGGAGAAGATTTATTCGGAATGGAGTTTGCGGATATAGTAGAGCTAAAAGAACTACCCAAATCTATTTACTTGCCATATTACAAAGCAATATATTTGGACAACCGTCTGTTTTTCATCACCCACTATTCTAGATATTTATATGAACTAACATCTAATCTTTCGATTAAGAACACATTAAAGTTGATACCATCGGAATACTCGATACCAAGACCAATTTCCATAGTTGAAAACGATCCCCAACTAGAGGATAAAGAAAAACAGCTTGATGTTCAAATCACCAAAGAGTGCTTCATCTCTAATGTCTTGTATTGCATAGATACAAAGGAAATGATAGTAATAACAAAAACGGATGAGTCAAAAGAAGACCTATTTATTTATCCATTTCAAATAGAAATATGGAGTAAAAATTTTGAGAAGAAAAAAAAGGAAATAAGATTTGATACATATAGTCATTACCCAGCTTCTTCTTTTGTGCTTAAGAACCGATTGTATATTGAGAAAAAAACTGACTCATATACAGAAAAGGTATTTGAAGTTATATCTTTATAGCTTGATAAATGCGAACTAGATATTGATGAATATAAAGCAATTGTAAATAAGAATAAACAACAGACAGATATAATAGAGTAATTATATGCGTTTTAACACTATTGAATTCTATAAAGTATGCAGACCAATTTCATATCTAAAAACAAGAACACTATTTGTTTATTATTAATCAGTTTATTAATAATAGGATGTAAATCCCAAAATGCGGATGAAGATTATTTTAAGTTTGAAAAGGAGTTGAAAGTGAATTACCACAAAAGTATTCCGAAAAATGCAACATGTTTGGTTTTTATTAGTGATATAGGATGTCCCAATTGTGTAATTTCATTCTCTCAGTTGATACTTCAAAATATAGATAAATATAAAGATGTAGGATTAGTATTTATCCATTCTACAGGAAAGAACGTGGACATTGATTCTTATTCTTCAATGAAAAGTAAAAACATTATAATATCCTCTGATTATCCCGATAAGTCAGAGATTATTCCAAGTTTAGGAATCGTTTACTTAAAACCCCAAAAGCAAGAGATTGATACAATAATTCATATTGATGCATATACAATAAAAGAACAATTTCAATATATGCATGAGAGGAATTAGAGGTATTATCTTTTTTTACCACCGTAAATGTATAGTTTTAAATTTCCATGAGTATTAAAGCAGATTATATTAATCTCAAAGTTATAGAAAATGAGAAATTCACTAACTTTCAAAAGATTTATTTTTTACTTTATCTTCTTTTTCACCATTACAGTATGTGCATTTTCACAGGAAGATCGTCCTAAAAAGATATTTTTGGGAATAAATGAGCTGTTTTCTAACAATCAAAAATTCAACCGCGAATTTTCAATTTATGGTGAGTATCATTTTAATGATTGGGTTGGAATAGGTATAAAAGGTGTATTCGAAGATCAAAAAGATGATACCCTAGATGACCAGAATAAATATTTCATCTACGCGCTCATGAAAACTCCTATATCAAAGGACAATGAATTTGTCATTTTAAAACCTTCGATGGGGATAGGTTATGCTGAGGAAGACAAAAAGTTGATTTTTAATGCTTCGTTCGACATCAACTTTTATATAATAAAAGATTTCCTTTATTCAGGAGTTGTTATATCTAGTTACATAATTCCGGGGTCGAAATTTAGAACATACACTGGTGTTAATATAGGAGTTTCTTTTTAAGGATGTTGTGACCGAAATTTAAGGGCGATTTTTAACCCGATTCCATGTGTAAATAGACTCAAAATTAGGGAAGATGCTTTAAATTAGCATCTCCCTTTTTAAAGTGAAAGTTCAACAATAATAAGAATATAACTTTATGAATAAAAATAGATTATCTCTTAAGTCTTTTTTTATACTTTCTTTTCTACTCCTTGGATTAGAATCTTTTAGTCAAGGAATAAGGTTTCCTTACGATGGCACTCCAGCAAAAGTTCGAGATTATCCAAAACTTGATACATCTTTAGTTCGAATAAAGTATCGCATGTTGTTTGTAAAAGATGTTGAAAATCCAGATAAAAAAACTGAAAACACAATGATGTTGCAGATAGGTAATGAACTTTCGAAATATTCTGATTTTCATCGTTATTTATCAGACTCTTTATGGAATGCATTGGCAAATAAAAAGAAACCAATATCTGAAGTTAGATCTGAAGTAATAAATTATAGGGAAGGAACTCTAAAAATGAATATTTTTAAAAACTACCCAAAGGGGAAAATTACAACTATCGACCGTATTCCTTTTGACACCTATACATTTGAGGAAGAGATGGAGAGTCCCGATTGGGCATTAGAAAGCGATACGCTAACAGTGTGTGGATACACTTGCAAGAAAGCAACAACTACCTATTTTGGCAGAAACTATACGGCGTGGTATGCGCCAGAAATACCAATTAGTGATGGACCGTGGAAGTTTTTTGGCCTGCCAGGATTAATACTAAAAGTGGAAGACGACAGAGAGCATTATTCTTTTGAATGTATTGCTATTGAAAAGCCAGCATGGGGAAGTATTATATATGATACTGGTTTAATGCCTTTTGGTATTACCAAAGAGAGGTTTTATAAACGACTAAAAGAGTATTATGACAATCCTGCAGCAATGGTAGAAGGTACAGGATTAGTTTTAAGCCCATTACCTGAATCGGCAAGAAAAGCACGTCCATATAATCCTATTGAGTTAAGTGAGGAGTAAATTATAGAGTAATATTTTACTTTTTCAATCAAAAATAAAAGGAGAAGGCGTATTGTTGTTGGTTTTGTCAAATAAATACGGAGTGGTCGTATGTTCATCCAGAAGTTTTACTATATTTGTCATATAAAACAACCTCAAATCGTATACCGCACAAGAAAAGATAGATAATGAACTGATTTAAAATAGTTGCTTTATGGGAAATTACTGTTTATAATACAATCTAACGCTCAAACTATAACGCCTTATGAACACAAAACACCAAACCTTCTTCTCAATTTTGTTGCTCTCGTTTCTAATATTTGGAATGGATGCATATAGCCAAACAGTAAGACTCCCTTACGACCCTACACCAGCAAAAGTTCGAGATTATCCAAAACTTGATACATCATTAGTTAGAGTAAAGTATAGGATGGTGTATGTAAAGGATGTAGAAAATCCAGATAAGAAAACTGAAAACACAATGATGTTGCAGATAGGTAATGAACTATCTAAGTATTTTGATTATAGTCGTTTTATATCCGACTCTTTATATAATGTGTTGGCTGAAAAGAAGACAGCCAAATCAGAAGTTAGTACACAAGTAATCAATCAACAACTTGGATCGCTTCCATTGGAGATTTTTAAGAACTATCCAAAGGGTAAAATTACAACGGTGGATCGTGTACCTTTCGACACTTATACATTTGAGGAAGATATGGAGAGTCCCGATTGGGCATTAGAAAGAGATACATTAACAGTGTGTGGATACTCGTGCAAGAAAGCAACCACTACCTATTTTGGAAGAAACTATACGGCGTGGTATGCTCCGGAAATACCAATTAGTGATGGACCATGGAAGTTCTTTGGACTGCCCGGATTAATACTAAAAGTGGAAGACGACAGAGAGCATTACTCTTTTGAATGTATTGCTATTGAAAAACCAACATGGGGTAGTACAATATATACTGGAACATCAAAGCCTTTTGGTATAACTAAAGAGAGATTTTATAAACTACTAAAGGAGTTTAATGACAATCCTGCAGCAATGGTGGAAGGAACAGGGTTAATTTTAAGCCCATTACCCGAATCGGCTCGGAGAGCACGTCCGTATAATCCCATTGAGTTAAGTGAATAAACTATGCAAAAACATATTCTTCTTTTCTTCT
>SMER01000251.1_pt1 | contig 13125 bp, 13 predicted proteins | sample 2456411 | NCBI WGS metagenome assembly SMER01 (sample SAMN10132597, study PRJNA489261) | soil metagenome | isolation source: day1 antibiotic-silt loam soil ammended with raw manure from dairy cow... | place: USA | collected 2015-05-01 | reverse complement strand
GCATTTAAATCTATATCCTAATCCTGTAAGATCTACCTTAACTATTAACTATGCAGATCATATCAATATACAAAGCATTCATATCTATAATATTACAGGACAAAAAGTAATGGAAGTAGAGGCATTGAATCAAACTACTTTAGAAGTGGGCCATTTAAAATCAGGTGTTTATTTTGTAGAAATCAAAGATCAACAGCAGCATAAAATAGTGAAGAAGTTTGTAAAGCTTTAATTGATTTTGAGGTTTTATTAGGAAAAAAGAAATGGTTTATATTTGTCTTATTTTTCTTATTTGTCTTATTTGATTATGTTTGATTTAGAGCTATAAATTCTTTATCAAATATTAAAATTATGAAAAAAAACACTTTTGTTATTGATTGCATTCTTAATGACTATTTATAGTTTTGCAAATAGCATTACTATAAATAACAATAGCAATGCCACTCTTTACTATTCTTTAAGAGGAGAAGAAGTTTATGATGATGGTACTACCTATTTTGGAAGTACAGAATTTGAAATCATCCCTGGTCAAACTTTATATTTCAATCATCCTTCAGCAGTTCCAGGTCTAAATAATCTACCTTCTACCTCTGTATTTAGTTTTATTAAAGGCTATACCAATGACTGTCCAGGAGTGGATATTACTGTGGGTTGTTCAGGTAATGTTTACTCCATTACAGATTTTATAAATAATGTTTGTCCTCCAACCATTTCATTCATTGTTATGTCGGGTGTCTGTAATGTTGATGATCTAATTGTTAATGTTTTTTAAAATACATATTATGAATTACTTTCGTCCTTTACTGATCTTAAAATTTAAAGTTTGCATTTTTATTTTATTCAATCTTATATGTACATCTTTTTCTCATGCTCAATATGCTCCTGAAGCTTTTGTAACTAAATGGCAAGTACCTACTCCTGCAGCAGTTAATACTGCACCAAAAATTTTTCTTAATACAGAAGGAGCTTATTATTATAAACTATATCAAGTGATAGGCGCATCACAAAATTTAATTGAAGATATGAGTGCTGAAAATAGCATTATTCTGTCTTTACCTGATACAGGAGTCTATATTGTAGAAATTATTCCAGATATCAATCATTTGACTCCATTTCACCGGTTTTTCATGAGTGACAGCTCACAACAAACCAATTTTTTAAACTTAGTGGAATTAATACAATGGGGCAGTGCTGAATGGTCTTCATTCAAAGATATGTTCTATTTTACGTTAAATTTAAATATTACAGCCATAGATATTCCCATATTAGATAATGTTTTAGATATGAGTCAAGCTTTTTTTATGTCAGGAATTACTTACATTCCTAATATAAATGGATGGAACGTATCTAATGTCCAAAACATGGAAAAATTATTTTATTATGCTGAAAACTTTAATGAAGAAATTGATCTATGGGAAGTTTCTAATGTGATTAATATGTATAATATGTTTGGAGGAGCTAAGTCTTTTAATCGAAACATAAATATATGGGATGTGTCTAATGTACAAAATATGAGCCATATGTTTTCATCAGCTTTAGTATTCAATCAGGATTTAAGTGAATGGAATACTTCCAATGTTAATAATATGTCACGCATGTTTGCTCATACTCAAGCTTTTAATCAAGATATAGGTAAATGGAACACTTCGAATGTTACTGATATACAATACATGTTTGCAAATGCTCAAGCTTTTAATCAGGACATAAGTGAATGGAACACTTCAAATGTTTTAAATATGACCGCTACATTCAAAGAAGCAAAGATGTTTAATAAAGATATAAGTAGTTGGAGTGTTAGTAATGTTCAATCAACACATCAGATGTTTCAACAAGCTGAAGCTTTCAGTCAGAATCTAGGTGCATGGACTTTAGATAATTTAGAATTAGCTGGATATATGTTTAATAATAGCGGTATGAATTGCGAAAACTATAGTTTGACTTTAAAAGGATGGTCTGAAAATACTAATACAGCCAGTAATATTGAATTAGGTGCAGTAAATATGAAATACAGTCCAGAAATTGAGCAAGAGCGTAATCATTTTATCAATTCTTTAAACTGGAATATAGTAGGAGATGCATTTAAATCTATATCCTAATCCTGTAAGATCTACCTTAACTATTAACTATGCAGATCATATCAATATACAAAGCATTCATATCTATAATATTACAGGTCAAAAAGTAATGGAAGTAGAGGTATTGAATCAAACTAATTTAGAAGTGGATCATTTAAAATCAGGTATTTATTTTGTAGAAATCAAAGATCAACAGCAGCATAAAATAGTGAAGAAGTTTGTAAAGCTTTAATTGATTATAAAACCCACTATATTTAGTGGGTTTAAGTAACTGTAGTGGGTTTTATTATATCTTTGTATTGCTTATGAAATGATTAGTTTTTAAAGTATATTTATAAAAAAGCATAGCAATTAATACATTGTATAGGTATGAATTTAAAGAAAACACTCCTTTCCTTATCATTGCTAAGTAGCTTATTCGCTTGGTCTTCATGCAGTTTAGATGATCAATCTGCTGTATCATTTTCAATGGAAAGTGATGAGGTTTTGTATGAAAAAATAGAACAAGTAAATATAGATTATCCTGTAAAGACTCAGCTAGCGATACAAACTTCAAAACCTGTAATCATTGGTGAGGTCAATGAAAATAATGAAATTGTAATTCCTAAAATTGACTTACCTTTTTATGTAGATGAGGATAACGTGGTTTATAGCGTTAAGTTTGACTCTTTTTCTAAGGATTTAAAGCAAGGTTCAAAGCACTATGTAGTCTATAGGTTTAATGCGGTAGAGCATTTTAGTAAGCATTTCGTACTTGCACATGAAATAGCATGTATTGCACCAGATATAGAAGTAGAAAGCGCGTTAGAAAAGGACAGTGAAAACATCACTTTAAGTGCCACTAAAGGGAATCCATCCAAGTTTTTAGAATATCATCTTATGAATTTGAAACCAACGATTTAGAAATCAATATAATCTAATTAAAAAATGCGACTTCAATGAGTCGCATTTTTTATTATGATGATAATCCTTACTCTGCAATATGGTAATCAACTAATTTATCTTCATATTCCCTTTCGTAAAAACTCATAATAGAAAGGTCTATATCCATTTTTAAGATACCAATACCTTCTTTAAAATATAAAAAAGCATCACCACAATCGATGTAAGGCGTTACACCAGTTTTTGCTTTTAATTTGTTTTTAATAATGGTTACATCTTCAAGCATTTCACCTTGATATTCAAAAGTTGCATTGGTTTGATAGATACTACTTTCGATTAAAGCGTGAATATTCATAATCCCAAACTTTAAGTCATGAGTATTAGTGAATGTTTCGCCAACAACAGGATTTTCTTTATAAGCAATCACTTCTAAATAGTTTTCTTGAGAACCATCTAAATCAAGAAGCATTAACAATTTATCTCCATTTTTTGCGAAATATTCTGGAGTCACCCACATGGTTGATTGCTCAGTAGATTCGTAAAAATCCCATTCTCTTTCATTGACCACTTGCTTTGTACCCTTAGGAACTCTTATAAAATGTTCTCCTTCATTAGATTTATATTCCCAATGTGAAGCCGGATTGACAGACATAAATTCTTCAATAGATAGATTGTCATCATCTAAGTTTTTATTGTCACCTTCCACTTTTTTACAAGCAGAAAATCCGAATAATAATAAAGGTAGGGCAGTTAATAAAGCTATTTTTTTCATCATTTTTTATTTATATATACTAATATAGTTTGAATTATTTAATCGTCAAATTGAAACTGAAATTGTTTAAAAGTCTTCCTTCTAAAATATCTCCTTTTTCAAGTTTCCCAACTCCAGATGGTGTTCCCGTAAATATTAAATCGTCTTTTTCTAAAGTAAAAAACTGACTTACATAATGTAAGACGGTTTTAAAATCAAAAACCATGAGTTGAGGATCTCCTTTTTGTACTATTTCTTTGTTTTTTAACAATTCGAAAGTGTATTGTAATGGACTTGAAGGGTCAAATGGAATAAAATCACCTAATACAGTAGAATTGTCAAAAGCTTTAGCGATCTCCCAAGGAAGCCCTTTCTTTTTTTGAAGATCTTGTAAATCTCTTGCTGTTAAATCCAATCCTAATCCTATCTCATCTATATAAGATAGTGCGTTTTCCTTAGCAATATCTTTTCCAGTTTTACCTATTTTTAAGACTAACTCACATTCATAATGTATATTTGATGAAAAGGAAGGCAGTTTAAAATCATTCCCTTTTTTTAATACAGAGCTTTCTGGCTTTATAAAAACGATGGGGTTTTCTGGTATTTCATTCTCTAATTCTTGGGCATGAGCTACATAGTTTCTGCCGATACAAATAATTTTCATAAAAAATTTTAAAATGTCTCGTGTAAAAATAAGATTTCCTGATGAGAAACCATTGATTGAAGTCGCTATCCCTTTAAGAATTACGGATATGAATTACGGTAACCATTTGGGTAATGATAAAGTACTGACTTTATTTCATGAAGCCCGAATAAGTGCATTAGGGCAATTAGGCTTTTCAGAATTAGATATAGGCGAAGGCGTCAGCTTAATCATGGCGGATGTTATGATTCGTTTTAGATCAGAGGGCTTTTTTGGAGACGATACTTTTATTCAAATTTGGATTGGAGAATTTAGTACAAGTTCTTTTCAAATATATTATAAACTCATGGCAAAAGAAAAAGATCAAGATAGGGTGATCGCAGAAGGGAAAACTGGGATGGTATGTTTTGATTACTCACAAAGGAGTATTCAAGAAGTTCCAAGGGTATTTCGTAAAGCAGTTTCTTAAAAGCGTCCTATCCTGTTTTTTATTTTTACAAATGTGGTTTATTTTTCGTAAATTTGCAAGCAACTAGCCGCGTGTTAGTTAGTATATACTATTAATTTTTAATGCACATTATATGGACTTATTTGCAAAGTTTTTAAAAGATCGTGGTCCAATTGGTCAATATCAAGACCAAGCACATGAATATTTTGCTTTCCCTAAGTTAGAGGGCGAAATTGGCACGAGGATGAAATTCAATGGAAAAGAGAAAATCGTTTGGAGCTTAAATGATTATTTAGGTTTGGCGAATCATCCTGAAGTTAGGAAAGCAGATTTAGATGCTGCTGACAAGTGGGGATTAGCTTATCCAATGGGTGCAAGAATGATGAGTGGCAACACTGATGCTCATGATAAATTAGAAGGTGAATTTGCAGATTTCTTAGGTAAGGAAGATGTAATGCTTCTGAATTTTGGTTATCAAGGAATGCTTTCTACTATTGATGCTTTAGTTTCAAGACATGATGTTATTGTTTATGATGCGGAGTCTCATGCTTGTATCATCGATGGTATGCGTTTGCATCCCGGGAAGAGATTCAAATATAAGCATAATGACATTGAGGATTTTGAAATCCAAATGGAAAGGGCTACACGTTTGATTGAAGGCACAGAAGGTGGTATTTTAGTGATTACTGAAGGTGTGTTCGGAATGAATGGTAACCAAGGTAAGATTAAAGAAATTGTTGACTTAAAATCTAAATATGAATTCAGATTATTTGTTGATGATGCACACGGTTTCGGAACAATGGGTAAGACAGGTTCTGGTATTGGTGAAGAGCAAGATTGCATGGAAGGAATTGATATTTACTTCGCAACTTTCGCAAAATCATTAGCTGGAATTGGTGGCTTCATTGGTGCTGACAAGGATCTGATTTATTATTTAAGATATAACATCCGTTCACAAATTTTCGCTAAATCATTACCAATGGTATATGTAGAAGGTGGATTAAAAAGAATGGAAATTATCAGAAGAGAGCCGGAAAGAGTCGAAAAGCTTTGGTCCAATGTAAATAAATTACAAAATGGATTAAGAGAAAGAGGATTCAATATTGGAACTACGAATTCGCCAGTTACTCCAGTTTATATGGAAGGTGGAGTAGGACCAGCAAGTCAATTAGTTGTTGAACTAAGAGAAGACTTTGGTATTTTCTGTTCTATCGTTATGTATCCTGTTATTCCTAAAGGTCAATTAATTTTAAGATTAATTCCTACGGTTAATCATACAGATGATGATATCGCTAAAACATTAGACGCTTTCTCTGCAGTGAGAGAAAAGTTAGAAAATAATGTTTATACAGATGAGATTGCAAATATTGCAGCACTATAAAACTAAAAATAAATTTTTAAAAAGCGACTTTCTTTATAGAGAGTCGCTTTTTTTGTGGTTGGTGTGAATTAACAACATCTTCTAAAACGAATAAGAGATACGCAATTTAGAGATTGCAATTAAGTATCTTTGAATCATATAAATATTTCATACAATCACCAAACGCCCTCTTGTAGAAATACATACGATTAGCTTATGATTAGAAAGCTATTTTCACACACCTTAATATATGGATTGGCTCCTCAGATACCTCGAGTGGCGAGTATCTTTGTCCTACCTCTCATTACGCCATTTTTAACGGAAACGGATTTCGGTGTATTTGGAATCATTATGGCATTAATAGGAGCAGTTTCGATTTTTAGCACCTTAGGTTTGAACATAGTCATGGGCAATATGTTCGTGAAAAACCCAGGGCTTTACAAAATGGGTTGGCGACAACTTTATGGCTTTTTAATCCTTTGGAATATTCCTTATGCCTTGATATTAGCCGGCATTATTTACGTGTTTATTCCTGCAGAAGCGCAACATCATACTTGGCATATTGTACTTTCAAATACCTTGCCTGTCGTGCTTTTTGGACCTACGGCATTGATAGGCATCACCTATTATAGATTTAAAGAAAAACCCTTTCAGATAGCCAGCAGAAGTTTGATTTTTGGTTTTTTAATTGTGGGATTAAACTGGCTATTTATCGCTAAATATCAATTAGGTTATTTAGGTTGGTTTTATTCCGCAGGCTTTGTGCAGCTTTTATTACAAATGAGCTATTGGTGGCCTGTAAATAAAAGACATAAGATTTCGCCGATATTTAATTTTAAATGGCGATTTATTAAACAACAATTAAAAATCAGTTTACCTGCTGTTCCTCATTATTATTCCAGTTATTTAATAGACTCTTCAGATCGATTATTGATGAAAGGTTTAGGAGTTTCTATTCAGAAAATCGGATTATATAATGCTGCAGGAACGGTAAGTCAGCCCTTCAATATGTTAGGTGTCGCCGCAGGTCAGGCAGTTGGGCCTATGCTTTTGCAAGCATTTAAGGATAAAAAAGAATTGGTAGCGAGGAATTTAGTTTTCACCTTACAAATAGGTTTTTTATTCGCCACTTTTACGGCAGGATTATGGATGAAAGAAGTATTTGGATTTTTAATTAAAAATGATAGCCTACAGAAAGCTTATCCCTTAGCTATTATTTTAATCATGGGTGCCAATTACAGACCTATGTATTTTGGAGCTAATAATCGACTGTTTTTTTATGAAAGTACGAAGGTATTAGTCCGGATTTCATTAATTGCTGGTATTGCGAATGTGGTATTTAATGCTATCTTCATTCCTGTTTGGGGTTATGAAATTGCGGCTTATACGACCTTTATATGTTTGATGTATATTGGAAGTATAGGGTATTATGTCAAACCATTTAAGGACACTAATCCTGCAAATTACTATACGCTGAGATGGTTAGTATTGACTATTATTTTAACGATTGCCGCTTACTTTATGGTTCAGTGGAGTTGGATGTATAAAGTTATCATTACATTGGTAATGATGCTTATTGCTATCTTGGGTGTTTTTAAATTAAATCAACAAAAAACGACTTAAAACTTAATTTCTTGTGGCTATTTCAGTAATCATACCGGTTTATAATGCAGCGGCTTTTGTAGAAAAAGCGGTACAATCAGCATTAGCGATTAAGGAAGTCAAAGAAATCATCTTGATAGAAGATTGCTCTCCTGATGATGCTTTAGCTATTTGTGAAAAATTAGTAGAGAAATATCCAGAACGTATTCAGTTATATACCCATCCGAATCATGAAAATAGAGGTGCAGGAGCAAGTAGAAACTTAGGAATTGAAAAAGCAAGTCAGCCCTACATCAGCTTTTTAGACGCCGACGATTATTATTTACCAGAACGTTTTATAGAGCCACTGAAAGTTCTAAAAAACACACCTGAAATAGACTTTGTAGTCAGTCCTTCCAAAGTAGAAGACAGTGAAGAGTATAAATATGTAGATCAAGCGATTAATCAACCCAATTATGACTTGTTTTCAGGTGTTTTGACTGGGAAATATGGATACTTCGATACCAACAGCATCATCATCCGAAAAGACGCTTTAATGTCTTTAAAAAACTATTTTAATCCAAATTTGAGACTTCATCAAGATTCTGAATTTTGGTTGAGAGTTTGTTATCATTTAAAAGGTTTTGCAGAACAGAAAACTTGGCCAGGATCTATCGTGAGAAGGCATCCGTTCAATAGAATTATTCATAAAAACGCCGAAAGTATTTATTTATATTGGTCCACTGTAGAAAATTATTTTCAACATCAAAATTTACCTAAGCATTTGAAGCAATTCATCAAAAGCAGGTCCAATTACTATAAAGCTTTAAAGCAAGAATCGATAACAGCGAAATGGGCCATGTTGAAAATTAAAATCAACGACCCTAAAATCCTAAAGAAAATACCTTAACGGGTCAGTTTTTTTATTTCTTTTCCATCAATTTCTTAAGTTTAGAATGCTTGTGTCCATATAAAAAATAAATCACTAATCCGATCGCTAACCATATCCCAAATCTCCACCAATTCGTATGACTTTCTTGAGCCATAAGGAAGAAACAAGTGGTCAATCCTAACAATGGAATCAAAGATAATCTATGTACGTAAGCCAGAACAGCAAATACGATTAAAGACATCCAGAAAATAATCATCGGGAAATAAGTCCAAGTCCAGAAGTCATTTCTAAAGTAATCAGGTATGAAATAAAGCACGCCTACAAAACAAAGCAACACCATTATCGGGAATATATACCTACTGGGAATATAAGGTACTTTAAAGCTCGAAGGTTGGTCAGGCGCCCGTTTTTGTAAAACTAAAATTCCACCACAAACTAATATAAAGGCGAAAAGCGTACCAATACTTGTCAAGGAAATGACCAAGTCTAAATCTAAAAATAAGGCAGGAATACCTACAACTAAACCAGTCACAATTGTTGAGAAAGAAGGCGTTCCATATTTTTTATGAACTCTTGAAAATGCAGGAGGTAACAAACCATCACGGCTCATGCTGAACCAAATTCGGGGTTGTCCAATTTGGAACACTAATAAAACGCCAGCTGTAGCAATAATAGCACTAAAAGCAATAATTCCAGAAATGATACCTAAACCTCTTTCATCAAAAACTCGAGCTAAAGGATCTCCAACATTCAATTGTTTATAATGCACCATTCCCGTTAAGACTAAAGCAATTAAAATGTATAAAATCGTACAAATAATCAAAGTGTACATCATAGCTTTTGGTAAATCTCGCTGTGGATTTTTAGCTTCTTCAGCGGTCGTACTGATCGCATCAAATCCAATATAAGCAAAGAATACCGCTGAAACGCCTTTCATAATTCCACCAATACCTTCAGGTGTAAAGGGTGACCAGTTTTCGGGTTGTATATAATAAGCACCTAAGACAATAACCATAAAAATAACCAACAATTTGATTGCCACTAATGCATTACTTAAGCCTTTACTTTCACGCATTCCTACAAATACGACCCAGGTGATTAAGGCGACAATCCCTAATGCAGGAATATCCATAATTAATTTATAAGAACCAATACTCGGTGCTTGAAGCCATGCATTATAACCTCTAAGTAAAGTGGGTGACAGCTGATCTAAAGAAGCCCCTGAAGCTAAAAGTGCTTGAACCTCACCAAATTGTAATTTAGCAGAAGAATAATTAGTACTGAGAAAATCCCAAAAAGGCATTCCAGCTTTAGCGAGTAAAGTCGTAAAATAATCACTCCATGAAATAGCAACGGCGATATTTCCAATAGCATATTCCATAAGTAAATCCCAACCTATAATCCATGCAAATAACTCGCCAAAAGCGACATAGCTATAAGTATAAGCACTTCCGGAAACAGGAACTCTCGAAGCAAATTCAGCATAGCACATTGCTGCAAATCCACAAGCTACGGCCGTGAAAATATATAAAAATACTATTCCGGGACCTCCATCATAAGCGGCTTTTCCAATACTACTGAAAATACCAGCACCTATAACCGCTGCAACACCTAATACGGTTAAATCTCTAACGCCTAATACACGTTTTAAAGAGCCACCGGCAGCCTCATTGCTTGCCGCTTGAGCATTAATTTGAGCTATAGTTTTTTTTCTAAATAAAGCCTTCATGCCAAGTTGTCGATTCGATTAAATATTGATTTACACGATTAATTTGAACTGAAAATAAGAAATCCTCAGCATAATCATAATTCTTAGGAATATTAATTCTGAATTGATGGGATTTGGAGTTGAAGCGGTAGTTTCTGATTGAGCTTCCAGAATTACAAAAAGAGAATGAAATTAAGCTATCATTTATTAAAAACACTTCATCGAAAGTGCAAACACTGTCACTATTTTCAATCCGTAAGATCTGCGAGATATCTTTTCTAAAAACACATAACTGTTTCTTTTTCTTTAGGTTATATACGGACACACCCCAAATCCCTCTCTCAATATGGGATTTTTGCAGCATGAGATTTTTGTGGATTTTTTTGATTTGGTAAAAGAGGAGCACACAAAATACAATGTAAAGTATGATAAAGTTTATCTTCCTAAATTACCCTTTCTACCGAAATCTGCGTTATCCGCGATATCTGCGGGATATCTTTTCTAAAAGCACATAACTATTTCGATTTCTTCAGGTTATATGCTTACACACCCCAAACCTCCCTCAATAGGGGAATTTTCCAGCTTGAGATTTTTGTGGAATTTTTTGATTTGGTAAAAAAGGAGCACACAAAATACAATGTAAAATTTTATAGAGTTTATCTGCACAAATCTATCTTCCTTCAGAAATCTGCGTCATCCGCGAGATCTGCGGGATACTTTTTCTAAAAACACATAACTGACTCGCCCTATCTCATAGCTTCAAAAAATATGTTTCTCAATCTTATATAAACACTTCTCATATAACAACCTTCGTTCTTTTCAAATTAAACCAATTTTTCAATATTCTAACTCAAAGAAAAAACTCATAAATTAATACAAACTCTATCGTAAGTACCAACACGGTCATATGGTCACAAAGTCACTATATCAACTCCCCTTGTACATAAACTTGATCAATCCAGTTTTCACCATAACTATAAGGTAAATAAGCGATGGAAGGAATCGCTTCCGTAACGATAAAGTTAGCATCTAAACCTTTAGCAATTCGGCCCACTTGATCTTCTAATTCTAAAGCTGCAGCGCCATTAACCGTTTGTGCATTAATCGCTTCTTCCGGTGTCATCCTTAATTGCGTACAAGCTAAAGACAATAAAAAATTCATATTCCCTGAAGGACAAGATCCTGGATTATAATCCGAAGCCAAGCAAACCGTTAATCCAGCATCAATAAGTTCTCTTGCAGGTTGATATTGCATATTTAAGAAATAAGCAGCACCAGGTAATAAGGTAGCAATTGTATCAGAGTTTTTTAAAACTTCGATTTCAACATCACTCATTGTTTCTAAATGATCAACGCTAATCGCATTGTGCCTTACACCCACTTGAACACCGCCAGATAAATTCAACTGATTCGCATGAATTTTAGGTTTTAATCCGTGTTTCAAACCTGCAGTTAATAATAAATCCGTTTGCGCTTCACTGAAAAATCCAAATTCACAAAATACATCCATATAATCAGCTAATCCCTCTTCCGCAACTTGAGGTAACATCTCTTCAATGATTAATTTGACATAATCATCTGAAAGGTCTTTGTATTCCACGGGAATCGCATGCGCCGCTAAAAAGCTCGCTTTCACAGGAATATTTACATGTTCCTTCAATCTACGAATCACACGAAGCATTTTTAATTCTGCTTCCGTATTTAATCCATATCCACTTTTAATCTCTATCGCACCAGTTCCTAATCTCATTAATTTTTCTAAACGATATAAAGCACGCTCAAAAAGAACATCTTCTGAAGTTGATCTTAATTTATTAGCCGAATTTAAAATACCACCACCTTTTGCTGCAATATCTGCATAACTCAAACCTTTAATTTTATCTACAAACTCTTGCTCACGCGGTGCTGCAAAAACAATATGCGTATGAGAATCAACCCAAGAAGGTAATACAGTTTTTCCAGCTAAAGATTCCTGAGTTAAATTTTCAGCTTGAGTAGGAAGTGCATCCATACTTCCAAAATCATGTATTTTTCCATTTTTAACCCAAAGCCAAGCATCATCTAAAATAGGAATCGTAGCCATTTCTTTTCCTGAAACTTTCTTACGAAGCCCCATTTCGTCTACTTGAACTAATTGCTTGATATCGGTAAATAGTATTTCTTTCATAAAGATTGTTTTCTAAATTCAATGAATAATTCTGTGTCAGCGCGCGGAGGAATAGAATTCCAAGAATTTTCAAAAGTTAAAAACTCAAAATTATCTTGGAATAACTGTTTATATTCGGCAGCCTCTCCACCAAATGGCGGACCCTCATGTTCAAAATTTCGATTAAATAACAAACCTACTAATAAACCTTCGTTTTTAAGTAAAGCATGTATTTTATCCACGTAATCTGTACGTAAAGTCGGCGATAAAGCACAGAAAAATGTTTGCTCAAAAATCACATCATAATGGCCTTCCCAATCGAAAAAGTTCGTTTCCACCACTTTGATGACTTTACTGTCTTTAAATTTCTCTTTTAATTTCTTTATTAAGAAAGGAGAGATATCTATGATTGTAATATCGCGGTAACCTAAATCTTCAAGCATTTGAGCTTCGTAAGCGTTCCCGCAACCAGGTATTAATATGGCGTCAGACTTATTGGGGTATTTTTCAAAATAGGAACGTGTTATGGGTGCTACACTTTTCATATCCCAACCTGTTTGATCAGTTTTCCACCTTTCATTCCAGAATTCAGCATCCAATTGTTGTTCCATATTACGTAAAGTTGATAATGATAAAAGC
>SMER01000181.1_pt1 | contig 13127 bp, 10 predicted proteins | sample 2456411 | NCBI WGS metagenome assembly SMER01 (sample SAMN10132597, study PRJNA489261) | soil metagenome | isolation source: day1 antibiotic-silt loam soil ammended with raw manure from dairy cow... | place: USA | collected 2015-05-01 | reverse complement strand
TAGTGATCCGCCTGGGGTTCGAACCCAGGACCCCATCCTTAAAAGGGATGTGCTCTACCTACTGAGCTAGCGAATCTACCTATAGTGCTTTCTTTCAAAAGCGATGCAAAGGTAAAACATTTTTTTTACTAACCAAAAAAACGAGGTGTAAAACTACCACTTACTTTGTTTCTTATTTTAGTTTATATCTAGATTATTTTTTATAAGAATATCTACTTATTTACATTCAACGAGTTACAGCTTGTTATTTGAAATGGTTTCAAATAAAATAATTCTTGAAAATAGAGTGATTATTTTTGAAGTTTGTTTGTTATGGCTCAAAATGCACTTTTCCGACACCGTTTAGAATCTGTTTTAAATGATGAAAAGATTCTTTTTAGGGAATAAAAAAAGAGTTCCCGCCTTATTTATCAGCGAAAACTCTTGTAAGTTTCTATTTGTTTCAACAAACAGTTATACCAACTTGTACAACATTTCAATCTCTTCTGCCCATAACTCTTGTTCGGGTGTTTCTAAAATAATAGGCATTTGATCAAAACGGCTATCTTTCATCATCAATTCAAAAAGCGTCATTCCCATTACACCTTTCCCAATAGCGTCGTGGCGGTCTACTTTAGTACCTACTTCTTTTTTAGAATCGTTTAAATGTATTCCTTTAATGTATTTAAAGCCTACAATATCGTCGAACGATTGGAAAGTCTCTTTGTAAGACTCCTCTGTTCTTATTTCATAGCCTGCGGCCAGCGTGTGGGCTGTATCAATACAAACCCCTACACGCGATTTATCTTCTACTTTGTCTATTATATGAGCCAATTGTTCAAAGGTGTGGCCTAGATTGGTGCCTTGGCCTGCTGTGTTCTCTATAACTGCGGTTACGCCTTTGGTTTGATCAAGTACTATGTTTATCGATTCTGCAATGCGATCGAGGCAAGCATCAATCTCTATTTTCTTGAGATGGCTTCCGGGATGAAAGTTAAGACGGTTTATTCCTAATTGCTCGCAACGTTGCATTTCGTCTAAGAATGCATTGCGCGATTTTGTTAAGGCTTCCTCTTCTGGGTGTCCTAGATTGGTAAGGTAGCTATTGTGGGGCAGTACATAGTTCATATCGAAGCCAAACTCTTGGCATCTCTCTTTAAATAGTTCAATGCTTTTCTCTGTAAGCGGAGCTGCTTTCCACTGACGTTGATTTTTGGTGAATAGAGCAAATGCTTTAGCTCCAATTTCGCGGGCGTTTACTGGTGCGTTTTCTACGCCTCCTGCTGCACTAACGTGTGCGCCTATGAATTTCTTCATATTATGTTTATGTTTTAATTGTTAATCGAATTACTATACTAACAAAAGTACATTATTAATGCCTCAATTGAAAAATATAAGACAATTCTTTTTGCTTTTGGTGTGTACAAAAAAGATGTATTGAGATGTTTAGAACCTCATAATGCGGGGGGTAGGAAGGGTGTGTCTAAATTATTCGATAGTAACTTTGTCTCTTTCTAAATAACGCAATAGTGCTTCTGATTTCCCCTTCTCAAATTTTAGTTTGTCAACTTCTAATATTGTTTTAGAAAGCTCGAAAGCTTGCGCTATAGCCTTTCTCTCGTTTCTAGACAAAGCCTTAGAGTAGTTTCTTCTACCAATATAGTTGATTGTAATAGCACTCTCTTCGAAAGTGTAGATAAACTCGGCCACACCATTCTCGTCGTCTCCTAAGAATCGAACTATTTCGTAGCTCTTGTTCAAAGTACTGAATTTGTAGTTCAACCCATCGGCAGTTACAGTCAGGCTTTCGGCATATGATCCATCGGGAATAGAGGCTTTTATTTTGTTGTGGTTAAGATTTAATCCGCTCAACACGCTCTCTAAATATAGAATACCCTTTTCGCTTACACCAGAGCGAAGTGTGTTTTGCTCTAAAGATGCAGAGGAGGGCGTTAGTTTAGGTATATAGTTGCCAAATTCTTGGTAGTTTTGGTCGCGAACGAAATCAAAGTTCAATCGCTGCTCTTTAAATCTATCGATGGTTACATCAATCATTGAGTCTATATAAGCTATGTTTCTCTTATTTTCGGCTTTACGTACATCTTGCATTAAGTCGAATCCTGCTCTTATCTCTTCAAAAGCTTTTGGGAAAAGAATCTTTACACTATCGATATGCGATTTTGCAACCTCGAAGTTGTTCTCCTGAAGAGCTTGCTCAGCAATATCGAGATAATCCTTGGCCTTCTTTTTATTGCTATTGCAAGATATTGCCGTGAGTATTATCGCAATCAAAACAAGTTGAGAGTACCATTTATATTGTATACCGTAAAAAATCATCTTCATTCTTTTCTCTAAAAATAGTTTTATACTACAAAAATAAGAGAAATATATGGGCAAACGGTCTAATTATTGTATTTTTGCAATTCATAACAGATATTCAACAGATGTTCATTTCACAAGAAGTTATAAATCAGCACTTAAGCAAGCCTATTTTTGGCATATTATCGGAGGCTGCCGATGAGTTAGGGTTAGAAACATACCTGATAGGTGGTTTTGTACGCGATATATTTTTATATCGCAACTCCAACGACATAGATATAGTAACCGTTGGTAGCGGAATAGAGCTTGCCAAGGTAGTAGCTAAGAAATTAGGAAAGAATGTGAGGGTAACCGTTTTCAAGAACTTTGGAACCGCACAGATAAAATATAAGCAGTACGAATTGGAGTTTGTGGGTGCACGAAAAGAGTCGTACACACACGATTCGCGCAAACCCATAGTAGAAGATGGTACAATAGAGGACGATCAGAATCGCAGAGATTTCACCATCAATGCACTTGCTCTTTGTCTCAACAAAGAGAGATTTGGTGTACTAGTTGATCCTTTTGATGGTTTGAAGGATATGGAGGAGCTAACTATAAAAACTCCTCTTGACCCAGATGTCACTTTTAGCGACGATCCCTTGCGCATGATGCGTGCTATACGTTTTGCCACGCAACTCGGCTTTGATATATTTCCCGATACATTTGATGCTATTGAGCGCAACAAAGAGCGTATCAACATTATATCGAAAGAGCGTATAGTAGACGAACTCAACAAGATAATGTTGACGCCAAAGCCCTCTATAGGATTTGTTTTGCTAGAGAAGACGGGTCTGCTAGATATTATCTTCCCCGAGTTGATAGCGCTTAAGGGTGCTGAAACAAAAGATGGAGTGGGACACAAAGATAATTTTTATCATACCCTCACAGTGCTGGATAATATATCAAAAACCACCAACGATTTATGGTTGAGATGGGCAGCACTATTGCACGATATTGGTAAGCCCGCTACAAAGCGGTGGGAGCCTAAACATGGATGGACTTTTCACAACCACGATTTTATAGGTATGAAAATGATACCAAAGATATTTCGTCGTATGAAGTTGCCTCTAAACGAGAAAATGAAGTATGTTCAAAAGATGGTGTCACTGCATATGCGCCCTATGCAATTGGTAGAAGAGGAGGTTACAGATTCTGCAATTCGCCGTCTGCTTTTTGATGCTGGCGATGATATTGATGAGTTGATGCAGCTTTGCGAAGCCGATATTACTTCTAAAAATCCACAGAAGGTGCGAAGGTTTCTTCAAAACTTCAAAATAGTTAGGTTTAAGCTTAAAGAGATTGAGGAGAAAGACCGTGTACGCAACTTTGAACCTCCAATTGATGGAAACGAAATTATGCAGTTGTTCGATTTGGGGCAGACCCCTATGGTGGGAAGATTAAAATCTGCCATAAAAGAAGCAATCTTAGATGGTGTAATTCCCAATGAATATGAAGCAGCCTATCAATTCTTGATGGATAAGTCAAAAGAGATGGGTATACAACCTGCTGCTTCTAAGCCTGATAAAGATAATAAGTGAAGTGATGGATAGTAAATAAATGCCTAATTTAAATATTGATTGGCGTGTTGCTTACAACATATTTTATACACAAAGCGTTATAGAAAGAGAGTTTTTAAAGAAACTATCTAAAACCCAATAATTAATTTGTATATTTGTCTAACAAATTTTATTCCTATTAGGATTGTTGAATGAAAAAAAACAGAACTATACTAGCAGTTACTGCATCTCTTCTTATACTTATTGCAAGTTGTCATACTGACAATGAAGGCCCTTCATTAAAAGAAAATCAAGTAAATTTTGATACTTTGGTGGTAGAGAAAAGGCAATATTTGTATAACGATACAGTAAGTCCATTTTGCGACTTAAATATCCATTTTGTATATCCTAGCCAAAGCGAAAAGGCTGATTTGAAAAGAATGCAAGAGCTTTTTATACGCAATATTTTTGGCCAGCCTTACGATGATTTTGCTCCAAGAGAGGCAGTAGAGCAATACACCAGTGATTTTTTGCGAAACTATGAGGCCGATGCGCGTGTTTTTAAAACAAAATCGGAGGAGTTAGAAAATCATCCCAATCTTCTGCCTCAAAACCTAGATTTGACTCACGAAGCTGAACTTCAGTCTAGAGAGTTTTATACCTATATAGAAACTTTATCGAGTAAAATTCATTTCAATAAAAACAACCTGTTGTCTTTTCAAGTGTTTCGCACAAATAGTAAAGGAGGTTCTGCAACCTATAGTGCTTACAACAACTATGTAATTAACCTAGAAACGGGTGATTTGGTTACAGAGAACGACTTGTTTGAAGCAGGCTACGATGTTGCATTGCAACAATTGTTTGCAACAAAATTGTTGCAACAAAACAATGTGAGTACTGTATACGACTTAGAAGAGTTGGGTTATTTTGGAATTGATGAGATAATGCCCAATAGAAACTTTCTAATAGATGAGTCGGGTATAACATATATATTCAATAAAGGTGAGTATTCGGCTTATTTGCTTGATGCTCCAGAAGTGTTTATTCCATTTGACGATCTAAGAATGTTGTTGAAGGAAAACACCTTAGTTACAAAATTAGCACAACAATAAAATAGATAGTGAAAACAATTCAAAACTACTTTCCTTTACTTACTAGCAAACAGATCCATCAGTTTGATGCATTGCTTGACTTATATACCGAATGGAATGAAAAAATAAATGTAATATCCCGTAAAGATATTCAAAATTTATATGTCCATCATATTTTGCACTCTCTAGCTATTGCTAAGTTTATTAATTTTGTTCCTCAAACCCGCATATTAGATGTGGGTACAGGTGGAGGGTTCCCTGGTATTCCGCTAGCTATATTTTTTCCTGAGTTAGAGTTTGTGATGATTGATAGTATTGGGAAAAAGATAAAAGTGGTAAACGAAGTGGCACAGGCAATATCTCTAACTAATGTAGAGGCTACGCATAAGCGGGTGCAAGACGAAAAGGGCAAATATGATTTTGTTGTTAGTCGTGCTGTAATGTCTACAACCGAGTTGGTGAAGCTAGTGCGCAAAAATATAGCTCCAATTCAGAAAAACGCTCTCAACAACGGACTTATTTGTCTTAAAGGGGGAGATTTAACCGACGAGTTGAAACCATTTAAAAACATAGCCGAGTCTTTTTCTCTTACAACCTACTTCTCGGAGCCATTTTTCGAAACAAAAAAACTAGTTTATTTACCTATTATTTAATAAAGTATAAAGAGGATGGTTTCTTTCTTGAAGTAGAAAGAAAATCTTATTTTTGTACACACCATAATGCTATTATTGTATAACTATAGCGTTTAATAAAAAGGGTTTGAAATATAATGAATATAAAAGTATTTGAGTTTAATCCAATAGCAGTAAATACCTATGTTTTGTATGATGAAACAGGCGAGTGCGTTATTATAGATGCAGCTTGTTTCTTCCCCAACGAACAGCAGGAGCTTCTTAGTTTTATTAGCGATAATAATTTAGTGGTAAAACATCTCTTAAACACCCACCTACATTTCGATCATGTTTTTGGCGTTAATTTTATAGAAGAGCATTTTGATGTAAAAATGAAAGCTCACAAAGCTGATGAGTTTTTGCTAGCTACAATGCAGCAACAGATGGCTATGTTTGGTTTTCCTGCTAATGGCAACTTTATACCCACCATGGGTGAGTATATAAATGAAAACGATATTATAGAATTTGGCAATCAAAAGCTTTCGATAATGAGTGTGCCAGGTCATTCGCCTGGTAGTATTGTTTTCTACAACAAAGAGAAGGATTTGGTTGTATCGGGCGATGTGCTATTTAATGGTAGCATTGGCCGTACCGACCTCCCCAAAGGAGACCACAACTTGTTGATTGATGGAATAAAAACAAAACTGCTTGTTTTGCCAGAAGATACAGTAGTATATCCTGGGCATGGGCCAGCTACTACTATAAGAGGAGAACAGATAATGAATCCTTTTTTACAATAAGAAAATAAAGTACTTGAAAAAATAGATCTAAATAACACACAATAAATAGATACATATTATGGAAATGGAACACTTTAAATCTCGACACATTGGAATTACTGCTGAAGAGCAAAAAGTAATGCTAGAAGCCATTGGAGTTTCTTCATTAGACGAACTAATCAAGCAGACTATTCCGGCAGACATTCGCCTACCAAAGCCTATGGAATTGCCAAAAGCTCTTACCGAGCAAGAGTATGCAGAAGAAATTGCAGCAATTGCAGCTAAAAACAAAATCTTTACAACGTATATTGGTACAGGATGGTACGACACCATAACTCCTGCAGCTATTTATCGTAATGTTTTTGAAAGTCCAGGTTGGTATACTTCTTACACACCCTATCAAGCTGAAATATCGCAAGGCCGATTGGAAGCTTTGTTAAACTTTCAAACTGCAGTAAGCGAATTAACAGGTTTGCCTTTAGCAAATAGTTCTTTGCTCGACGAAAGTACAGCTGGTGCAGAAGCCGCAACTATGATGTATGACCTAAGAAATAGGGATCAAAAAAAAGAAGAGGTAAACAAGCTCTTTGTTGACGAACACCTATTCCCGCAAAATATATCCGTAATTCGTACTCGCATGGAACATGTTGGTATTGAGATGGAAATAGGAGATTACAAAACAGTTGCTTTAGATAGTTCATACTTTGGTGCAATTGTTCAATATCCAAACAACAACGGAAACATTGAAGATTACAGCAGCTTTGTAGAAAAAGCACACGCTGTAGATTGTAAAGTAGCAGTTGCAACAGACCTAATGGCATTGGTTATGCTAACTCCTCCAGGAGAATGGGGCGCAGACATAGCATTCGGAAGTAGCCAAAGATTTGGTATTCCAATGTTTTTTGGTGGCCCATCGGCTGGTTTTTTCGCAACAAAAGACGAATACAAACGTCAAGTACCTGGTAGAATAATAGGTATATCTAAAGATGCATACGGTAAAGAGTCTTACAGAATGGCTTTGCAAACACGCGAACAGCATATTAAGCGCGAGAAAGCGACTTCAAATATCTGTACAGCCCAAGCTTTATTAGCTACTATGTCTTCTTTCTATGCTGTATATCATGGCCCAAAAGGGTTGAAGGAAATAGCTAAACGCATACACTCTACTGCTTCATTTGTTGCAGAAGAATTGAAAGCACTAGGTTTTGAGCAAACAAATAACTTGTTTTTCGACACCCTGAAAATAACACTTCCCGAAGATGTATCGCAAGACTCATTGCGCGATAATGCCGAGGAGAGAGGTATTAACTTGCGCTATTTCGATAATGGAAAAGTAGGCATCAGTATTGACGAAACCACCAATGATTATCGTGCACAAGAACTATTGGCTGTGTTTGCTATGACTGTTGGCAGCTCTAAAGAGTTTTTGGTAAAGAATTTGGATGATAAAGTAACAATTCCACAAGAACTTTTACGCACATCTGAGTTTTTGACACACGCAAACTTTAATAGCTATCATACAGAGACAGAGCTTATGCGTTATATTAAACGCTTAGAGAAAAAAGATATTTCACTAGCACACTCAATGATTTCTTTGGGTTCGTGTACAATGAAACTCAACTCGGCTTCGTCGCTACTTCCTTTAGGAAACCCAGGTTTGCAACGCATCCATCCTTATGCACCAGCCGATCAAACACAAGGTTATCATGAGATGATTGATGAGCTTTCGGCTATGTTAGCAGAAATTACAGGATTTGCAGCTACTAGCTTGCAACCCAACTCGGGAGCTGCTGGTGAGTTTACAGGTCTTATTACTATTGCATCTTATCTTAAGAGCATTGGCGAGGGTCATCGTAAGATAGCGCTCATTCCTAGTTCGGCTCATGGTACAAACCCTGCAAGTGCAGTTCAGGCTGGTTTTATTCCTAAAACCGTGAAGTGCGATGAAAACGGAAATGTGGATATAGACCACTTACGTTCACAGGCTGAAAAATACAAATCAGAACTTGGTGCATTTATGGTTACTTATCCTTCAACACACGGAATCTTTGAAAAAGAGATTCGCGAAATGTGTAGAATAACTCATCAAGCTGGTGGACAAGTTTATATGGATGGAGCTAATATGAATGCGCAGGTAGGTCTTACCAATCCAGGCTTTATAGGAGCTGACGTGTGTCACTTAAATTTACACAAAACATTTGCTATTCCTCACGGAGGTGGCGGTCCTGGTGTAGGTCCTATTTGTGTGGCAGAGCATTTAGTGCCATTCCTTCCTGGACATCCAGTAACATGCGCTACAGATCACAATACTGTTTCTTCTGCTCCCTATGGTAGTGCAGGAGTTGCAACTATTACTTACGCATACATCAAAATGATGGGTACAGATGGATTGACCGAAGCAACAAAAATTGCTATCTTGAGTGCCAACTATTTGGCAAGCAAGTTAGACGATTCATATGGTGTTCTCTATAGAGGTGAAGAGGGTAGAGTAGGACACGAACTGATATTGGAATGCCGTAAGATAAAACAAAGATCGGGTATATCTGAAAGTGATATTGCTAAGCGATTGATGGATTATGGTTTTCATGCTCCAACATTGTCATTCCCTGTTGCTGGAACGCTTATGATAGAGCCAACAGAGAGCGAAAGCTTAACAGAGTTGGATAGATTTGTTGAAACAATGAATCAAATTCGTCAAGAGATACGCGAAGTGGAAGATGGGGAGTATACATTGGAAGACAATGTGCTAGTAAATGCCCCACATCCAGAATACGAGGCAGTAGCCGACGAGTGGAATCACGCATACCCACGTTCTAAAGCAATATATCCGCTACAACATGTGGCCGACAATAAGTTTTGGATAAACGTAGCACGCGTGGACGATGCTTATGGCGATAGAAACCTTGTTGCTTGCTTGTGCAATGTGAGTTTTGAAGACGAAGGTGAAGAGTAAATAGTAAATTATTCTCTTCTCTCTATGATGTAGAGAAAATAAAACAATAGACAAAAAGACGACACTTGAATAAGGTGTCGTCTTTTTTATGCGCTAAACATGGGTTTATTGCAGATTGAGGTCTTTTTTTATGTGGTAATTATCTTTGTTTATTCAAACACTAAATAGCTGCACCTAAAATAATTACTTGTAATATCTTGCAAATAATGAAATAAAAATGTATATTTACTTCCTTAAATCAATATCTCTATCAATTTGGCTTCAGATTGATACTAATCTCCGTAATTATATAATTTATTAATATAAAACCTAAGACAATGAATTTGCTCGAACAATTAAAGAAACAGACAACTGTGGTGGCCGATACTGGCGATTTTACTTCAATAGAGGAGTACAAACCTATGGATGCTACAACCAATCCTTCGCTTATATATGCGGCATCTCAAAACCCGCGATTTGCACCACTTTTGCGTGAAGCAATTACTTATGCAAAGGGGCAGTCTGACGATGAGGATGCTCAGCTACAAATAGCAATGGATAAGGTAGCTGTTAATTTTGGATTGAAAATACTTGAGATTGTTCCTAACCGAGTTTCTACTGAAGTGGATGCAAGATTATCGTTCGACAAAGACGCCTCTATTGCAAAAGCACGCGATTTGATAGCATTGTACGAAGCTGAAGGTATATCACGCGACCGTGTGCTTATAAAACTAGCTGCTACTTGGGAGGGCATTCGTGCAGCAGAAGAGTTAGAAAAAGATGGTATTCATTGCAATCTTACTTTGCTTTTCTCTTTTGCTCAGGCAGTTGCCTGTGCTGATGCAGGGGTACGATTGATATCACCTTTTGTTGGTCGCATATACGACTGGCATATAAAAGATAGAGATGTAGAAAGTATACCGGCCAAAGAAGACCCAGGAGTATTGTCGGTTAAAAATATTTACAACTACTACAAAAAGTTTGATTATAAAACTGAAATTATGGGTGCTAGCTTCCGTAATATAGACCAAATATTACAATTGTCGGGCTGCGACTTACTCACTATTTCGCCAAACCTACTTAATGAGTTGACACTTTCGGAAGGAACTTTAAAACCACAGCTAACACCCGAAGGTGCTAAGGAGAGCAAACTTAAAAAAATAAGTGTTGACGAAAAAACATTCAGATGGATGCTCAACGAAGATGCTATGGCTACAGAAAAACTGGCCGAAGGTATTCGTAATTTCACTGTTGACTTGGTGAAGCTAGAAAAGCAAGTGAAGTCGATGTTTTAACACCCAAGTATTAGATATTGTAACTAAACAGAACGTTTAGATAATATAGAAGCCCTATTCAAAATATTATATTTGAATAGGGCTTCTATGTTTTTTAGTTAGTTATGAGTGTTAGTGATAACACTATATTACTGTAAATTTCTTCTTTTAGAAAAACAACCACTCTCCAAGTTTAAACAATAGGTATATTCCTATAAAAGCAAAGAAAATATGCATCAAGATATATCCACATCCTATTCCGAAAGAGGCCGCACCTCTTTTTGCTCCCTCTTTACTGCCAGATGTAATATAACCAATAATTCCACCTACTACAATTGCTATTAAAAGTATCCAAAGCCAAGTCATAAAGTTATGTTTTAAATTGTTTTAATCTTAAGATCTGTTTTTAAGGTTGTATTAAACCTACCTTATTGAGATGTATTACAAAATATCTCTCTTAGTAACAAATATACAGATTTACTTTTTTATAAAGCAATAATTGTGCATTTAATAATTAGATAGTGTAACTGTTTATCTTGCCAAAACTGTTTTCTTTCTATTCACCAAAATAGTAATAGTAACAATGTATATGCCAACTATAGCAAATGGTATAGCTGCAAAACGTTGTTCTGGAAATAGATACCAAAGTAGAAGCACTACAATAGTTCTTACTATTGAATGAGCGAGGCCTACCCAATGTTTGATAATCCAGGAGAAGGGAATCCACATCAGCCCTGTGAGAATTCCTACAGAGAGGGGCAGTGAAGAGTAATCGAGAATAAAAAATGGCAAGGCTATGGAATAAACCAGCACAGCTTGCAGAATTGTGAACATAAAGAGTTGGTCGAACTCGTTTTTCGGTTTCTTTTTGTCGAGAAAGTTTTCTCCTGTAAATTTTGATATAAACATACCTAAATAGGCAATGCTTCCTGTTGCTATAAACAGTGTCCATACTGTATAATATATAGGAAGTATGAGGGCAGCAATACCTGTCACAGTCCATGCAATTAGCCCTGCAAGCGGAGTTGCCAAAAAGCTTCTGTTGGCAAAATCAATACGCTGTTGTTCTAGTGTTCTTTCAATTGGTTTCAATGGCATTCTGTTGAGAAATAAAATAATTAAAACAGTTAAAATCCAAAGTCATCTATCACATGTTCCACTCGTTCTTCATGAACCAACTCAATTATTTGGTGCTCTTTTAATCCTTCCACGTAAATTGCTTTAAAAGGAATGGCAGGACAAACATATTCGCAACCACCGCAACCAACACAAATAGAAGGCTCTATATGCGGAATGGTGAGCGATCCTTTGTACGGTACCATGCTTACAGCCTGTGTAGGGCAATGCTCTGAACAAGCACCACAGCTAGTTTCGTCGTAATAAACAATGCAGTTTTCGAGAATAAAATTTACCTGCCCCATTTGTGTGTGGTGTTTCTCTTCTTTGGTGAGGGGCAAAATAGCTCCAGTGGGGCAAATATCGCCACAAACAGTGCAATCGTAACTACAGAATCCGCGATCGAAATAGAGTTTGGGCTGCATAATTCCTCCTAGTCCATATTCGAAAAGCGCTGGCTTGATAACATGCGATGGGCATTTAGTAACACACAAATGACAAGAAATACATTTCTGGAGCAACCTGTTTATATTTTGCACACCTGGAGGGGCAATTGGTTGTTGTCGCTTCAATTCTTGTTTTAACGAAATTCCTGTGCTATTTTGTGCAAGAAGACTTGTTGCTGCTAAACCAGTTGTAACAGTTGCAGAAATAAAACGTCGTTTCGATTGATTGACATCACCTTTAACTACTTTATTGTCCTTATTCTTTTTACTCCATATTGGTTTGTAATGCATTGCATCTCTTTTGCAAGCTTCAATACAATTGAAACAATTGATGCAGCGGCTATAGTCGACGGTTAGTTCCTTGGAGTCGATACACGAAGCTTTGCACTTCATAGCACACAAACCACAACTATTGCACTTATCATTATCGAATTGCACTTTAAAAAGAGAGAAGCGGCTAATGAAGCCTAGTATTGTGCCTACAGGGCAAAGCGTGTTGCAAAATGTGCGTCCATTGCGCCAAGCCAACAGTCCAACACCTACTAAAGTGAATAGTGCTGTTATGGTTGACAAAACACTGAGAGAATAGATGCTTACACGAAAGAATGTATAATTGTTGAATTGCGTAAAAATTGTTTCAAGCAGATTGTTACCCGCTAGATAAACGGGTCGCAACAAATGTGTTGCTATGCGACCATAAGCACCATATGGATCGAGTAATCCCACCAGAAAAGTAAATCCAAATATAAAAGCAATTGTAACGAGCAGAAGGGTACTCCACCTAAGAATTGATTTGGCTGGACTATAGGTATATCGTTTTTTGCGTTTTGTTTTTTTTGATAGCCAACCTACAATGTCTTGAAAAATGCCCATTGGGCAAATACTAGAACAATAGACACGGCCAAAAACAAAAGTTAGTAGCAACAAACTCACCAGAATAATCAAATTGAGAGAGAGTAGTGCTGGAACAAACTGAATCTTTGCCAAGAAATGCAGGTTCTGTGGCAATAGCTCTCTAAAATCTAAGAAATAGAGTGTTATT
>SMER01000187.1_pt1 | contig 13248 bp, 11 predicted proteins | sample 2456411 | NCBI WGS metagenome assembly SMER01 (sample SAMN10132597, study PRJNA489261) | soil metagenome | isolation source: day1 antibiotic-silt loam soil ammended with raw manure from dairy cow... | place: USA | collected 2015-05-01 | reverse complement strand
TTGCGCACACCAGTGTGAAAAGCATTCAGCACATTGTCTTTTAGATCGAAATCTAGTTCTGCAATCTGTTTGTCATCTTTGTTGATGAAAAAGCTACCACGATTATTATGGTCTAATTTAAATTCAATTGTATGTTCCATTTCTGTGTATATTATATATGTTCGTTTTATATGATTCTTTTTCTCATTACTTGACTAAACAACTCAAAGAAGAATTTGTTGAGGTTTATCATCAAATTCAGCAAGTTGAAGCCAATATTAAGAACAACCCAATAAAGCTATTTTTGCACCGCGAATTTGGGGAGCAGATAAATGTGCAACTCTATTCACTTTTTTTATTTTGGCGAGATAGCTCAGTTGGTTAGAGCGCATGATTCATAATCATGAGGTCCCGGGATCATGCCCCGGTCTCGCTACAATTTGAAACAAACTACAATAAAGGATTTCAGGCTTTTGCTTGGGCTCCTTTTTTTATGTCCAAACTGTAAGACTTCATTTGTAAACTTGCATTTGTATTTGTCTTCTTCCTTGTACTTTTGTCTTTAACAATACTTTTGCATTACTCTGAATAAAAATATAAACCTACCATTATTATGAATCCTCAAAAAAGTTCTCTTATTTTGCACTTCTAATAAATGATGTGATATGAATATTAAAGTTGAAAGTATTGTTCATTTTCTTTCAGTTGTCAATCAACACAAGCTTATAAAATCTGTAGCTTTTCAAGCTATAGATTTAACAGGGTATGAAGACGTTATATTTGAAAATGATTTTGAGGACTGTCTTTTCTTGGGTTGTGATATGTCAACAAAAGCTCAGAAAAAACTGATAAAGACAGGGAATTTGTTTTTCCCTAATATGAATCTGCCTTTTCAAGTGTATCGTAACAAACTTTACGGACACACCGAGTTGTACAATAGCTTTTCATATACCAATCATTCAAGCTATACAAATACTAATGATTATCTTATTTACAAGTACTATGAGTCGACAGGCAAAGCAGAGCCAACAAGCATAAAAGACTCTTTAGCACAGCGTTTACACGACCATTCAATAACCGATTCATTACACGACTATCTTCTTAAATGGGATAGCCACAGAGTTGTTGCTATTATGGGTGGACATAGTTTGCGGCGTGATGCTGCAGATTACAGAAACATTGTTTTCATATCTAAAGTATTGGCCGAAAGAGGACACTTGATGGTTTCTGGTGGTGGCCCTGGAGGGATGGAAGCTACCCATTTGGGTACTTGGATGGCACACCGCGATGAGAAAGAGATAGACAATGCCATTTCATTACTCTCGAAAGCTCCACTCTATAGCAATAAGTTGTGGCTGAGCAGCGCTTTTGAAGTAATGGAAGCTTATCCGCTGAAGACAGATATAGAGAGTGTGGGTATTCCCACTTGGTTTTACGGGCATGAGCCTCCTACACCCTTTGCCACGCATATTGCTAAATACTTTGCCAATAGTGTAAGAGAAGAGGGTCTGTTGGCAATTGCTAAGGGTGGAATTATATTTGCTCCTGGAAGTGCAGGAACAATACAAGAGATTTTTCAAGAAGCAGCCCAGAATCATTATGTCACATTTGGAAACATCAGTCCCATGGTATTTCTTAATAGCAAATATTGGGAAGAAGAGAAACCTGTGTACCCATTGCTTCAAAAGTTAGCCAAGGGATATAAATATGGTGAGCTTTTGGCAATATCTGATGAGGTTTCAGAAATTGTGGAGACAATTTGTGATTTTACGGGGCAGTAAAGTTACGACATAGTAAAATAAAAAGCATCTTATTAAATCAAATAGGATACTTTTATATTCATTGATATTAATAAACGGTACTATCTACTTTCTATCCGTCATCAAGAATCTATCGTATAGGTACAGTGCAAGTACAGAAACCAATCCTATGCTTAATACTACAAGCCACATATTGCTTGGGTTGTATGCATCCCAAAGATAGTTGGTGAGTTCTCTTGAGTTCATTCCCATCTCGGTAGCTGCTGTATTGAAATAGTCGTTTTGTGATAAAGTTTCAGAAATTTCTAATCCTCTTTTGGCGACTTCTTGTTTTACAAAGTTGTTTTTATCTGAAAGATTCTCATAAACTCCTCCAGAAATAAATCCTGCAAAAAGATTTCCTAAAAACACTGGAAGAAAAGAATACCCCATGTAAAGGGCTTTCTTATTGGCGGGAGCTATGCGACCAATGTATTCGTTAATTTTAGGTGAACCTGCCATCTCTCCCAAGGCAAATATTAGAATTGCTGCAAGGGTAAACATCACGTTTTGTGTAACCAAAGTCAATGCCATTCCTATAGAGCAGACAAGAAAACCTGCTGTCATTGCTTTTAGAGGTTTATAGCGCATAATAAAACTTGACACTATAATTTGAAGGAGAATAATAAACATTGCATCAGCATTGGTAATAAATTCAGACTGCATCTGACCATCAATTGTGCCATAGTTTTCACTAAAGAAAGAAAGGTACTGATGAAAGAAATCGTAAATAATAGAGGTGTCAACCCATTGCGAGATAAATACAGGAAGTGTGAAAAACAATTGGTTGTACATTGTCCAGAATCCAGCTACAATAAAGAGGAAAATTACAAACTTTGTATCTTTTAGTACCTCCCCAATATTAATAAAGATGTTTTTTATAGATGTTCCTAAGCTCTCTTTTGTTACTATGCGTTCGGGTTCTTTGTAAAAGAAGAGAAGAATAAAATTGAACGCTACAACTCCTGCTGAAATATAAAATACAAAATCGTAAGAATTATCTTTAAATAGTAGTGTAACCAATGGTCCGATAAATGCTCCAATATTTACCATCATATAAAAAATACCGAAACCAATAGAGGCTGTTTCATCTGTAGTGGTTTTAGCAATTGTTGCAGAAATTACTGGTTTAAAAAGGGCGGCACCTAATGCTAAATATAAATAGATTGCAAATACTCCCCAAAAAGAGTCGAACATGGGCAGAGCAATAAAAGCAGTTGTGTAAATAACAAACGATATAAACAACACCTTTTTATAGCCAATCTTATCGGCAATAGAGCCAGTGAGAACAGGCAAAAAATATAGAAAAGCCGTGCCAAATCCCATTATATGTCCTTTCTCTGCTTGAGATAATTCTAATCCCCCCATATCAGAAGAGCCTGTCAAGTAGTTAGCAAATAGCATGAAAAATCCATACCATGCCCAACGTTCAAAAAGCTCAATACTGTTGGCTACCCAAAAAGTTTTCGGAAACTTCTTGAATGTGTTTACAATTCCCATAATCTATGCGATATTTTATTTTTTATAATTAGTTTTATTTTCAAGTTTAGCTTACTTTAAAAGCCTATTAGTAGGTGTTGTTTTGCTGTTTGTTTATAGCAAAATAAGAAATAGCCTTGATGCTACTCCCTCTCAATAACCAATCTTGAAAGGGCTTTAGGGTAGCCTCTCACATCAGTAAACTCAGAGGCCAGTTTGTCAATCTCATCTTTAGAAACACTATCTAAAAAAGAGTTGTTATTTATTTTTTCTAGAAGAGAAGAAACAACTTTTTCTTGTTGCATCTTATCTATAATTTGATTGGCAACCGTGAGTGCAGATGAGGCTTTAATAATCTCGCTACGAGCATAAAATTGAGTTGGAAAACTAACTTCTCCAACTCTTAAGTTTACATCACTGCCTGGTATCTGTTGTGCCCCATACATAGGAGGTCCGCCAAGAGTAGCCGTTTTGAACGATGGAACAAATTGAGCTATGTAATCAATGGAAGCTTCAGTTCTTGTTTTTATTTCATCTTTGTTCCATCCATAATCAAGCTTTTGATTAATATCTTCATTAAAGATAGGTTGAGCACCATCAATACTCTCTACTAATCCGCTTTTGAATAGAGTGATTTGCTCAGTCATTCCATGAATTTGGTAGTAATCTTCGCGGTATGGTGTAAGTTGTGCCATGCCATGGGGTGTGCCACGCTCGCCATGAAAAATAAGCTCAGGAATTAATCCTTCTATTGGTTGCCATTTAGAAACATAAGCAGCTTTGAACTCAATTAAACAATGTACATCCAACTCTAAAGACTCATCAAACTTACCAGTTCTAAATCCAGAAGCGTTTACTAAATAGTTAACTCTATATGTTTCATGGTTTGTATGTATCTCCCAATTATAACCTAACCCTTGGTTGCGTACATCTATTACTTGTTCAACTTTAGTGTTTAATTTAAAGGTGCATGTGTCGGCTTTCTCTATAGCCAACTGAGCTTGGGCACCCAATCTAAACATATTCCAACCATACTCTTGAACCAATAATACAGGCATTTTTAATTGATTATAGTCAATCAGCTTTGCTGCATTTGTCATCCACTCATCAGGAGTGGCAGGACGTTTTACTGTTGGAAGTTTTGCTAAAGCGTCCAAATCTTTTTCACTGTATATCTTATAATAATCTTCAGGATCACCTAAAATAGCATTTGACGCATCTTCTTCAATCAGCTTTTTGTAATAGTCAACCAGCATATCTAGCCGATCTTCGATATGATCTACTAGATAGTCCTCTGTTTTTGGAACAGATATAAATGTTGGTCTTTCATCAATAGATTGTGGGAAAAGACGCGCCATTTTTATCGATTCTTTCATTAGAATGCGGCACTGCTCATCTGATATGTCAGGATATAAGTTTCCACCAGCATGTAGGTGACAAAATGGAGGACCATTTACAACATTCCCTTTTTGTTCGAGTAGAAGATTATCTATACCCAGCTCGGCTAGTTGTAATGCTACAACAACACCCGATACACCACCTCCGATAATACCAACATTATGTACTTTGTTCATTTTAAAATAGCTTTTGAAGTTCTGCAAATTTGTCTACTACCTTGTCGGGGTTATAATCAGAGATATGCTCGTTGTAATTATAACCGTAACTCACACCAATACTCTCCATCTTTGCATTTTGTGCTGCAAGGATATCATTTTTTGAGTCACCCACCATTATGCTTTTTTCTATGTCTTTGTCCAATGTCTCTGCAAGATGCAAGAGAGGCATAGCGTCTGGCTTCTGTTTTGGTAAAGAATCTGCACCCACCCATAGTTTAAAATATTGCTTAATAGATAGCCCATCTAATATTGGCTCAATAAACTTATATGGCTTGTTAGTACATATTGTCATGTCGTATCCTTTGCCGTGAAGATACTCTAGCGTTTCTACAACACCTGGATAGAGGTAGGTTTTATCGCACACAACATCTCCATAAGCTTTAAAGAAAAACTCGAAAGCCTCTTTGAATAGCGTTTCAGTAATTTCTTCGGGTTGCAATCTATGATTCAAACCACGTTCTACCAGTTTCTTTGCTCCGTTACCTATGTATAGGCTGGCTTCTTCTAAGGTTATTGGCTCCAAATCATAATGTGTCAACATTGTATTTAAAGCCTGTGTTAAATCGGGGTTACTATCAATCAGTGTCCCATCGAAATCAAATATAATTAGTTCTTTGTTTTTAAAATCCACAATTCTTTGTTTTAATGCAAAGATGGGTAAATTTTAAGTTTAAATGGATAAGTAGAGGTTTTATTAATGTTAAATTGAGGACGCGATTCATGCTGAAATGCAACAAAGAGCTTATTATTGTCATAAACTGCCCTTTGGTTTTGAAATACACTTATCCGAAGGTTTCTTCTTATACCACAACCAAAAACGATAGTTTCGAATTTAATATATTGAACCTTTCTAATACACAAGTGGTTTTAATTTAGATATATGTAATGTATTACAAACTAATAAACATAGCTATGAAAAATGTTATACTTTTATTCATTATATTTACACTCGTATCATGTTTAAATAAATCATCGGAAAATAGAGTTGCAAAGAATGAAAATCAAATAGAATCATTTCAAGTTTCAGAAGTTGAAGAATTGACAGATGCTTTCGATTTTACAGAAGGCCCTGCAGTTGATGCAGAAGGCAATGTTTACTATACGAATATTCCTCAACACATGATATTGATTTGGACAACAGAAAATAAACTCGATACTTTTAGAATAAACAGTGGTAGAGCAAATGGTTTATATTTTGATAAAAACGATAATTTATTGATTTGTGAGGGTGAGAAGGGTCAGATTACTTCAATAAGTACTGATGGTGATTATACAGCAATTGCTACTGAGTATGATGGAAAACGATTTAACCAACCCAATGATTTATGGCCCGATGGAAAAGGAGGAGTTTATTTTACCGACCCTAAATATGGAGGTGATGAAGGTCCTCTTCCTCAGGATGGAATGCACGTATATTACATTGCGCCCAATCGCGAATCAGTAGTTAGAGTGATTAATGATTTGGAGAAACTTAATGGCGTGCTTGGAACTCCTGATGGTAAAACGCTTTATGTAACAGATTCCGAAGGCGAAAAAACATATAAGTATGCTATTAAGGAAGATGGCTCTTTGACCAATAAAACACTCTTTGTTGCAGTGGGTTGTGATGGCATGACATTAGATAAACAAGGAAATGTTTATTTGACAACTAATGGAAAAAAAGCTGTAGATATTTTCTCACCCAATGGTGTGTTGTTAGAGTCTATTGAAATACCTCAACAACCATCAAACCTTTGTTTTGGTGGTAAAGAGCGGAATGAGCTTTTTATAACTGCGCGAAAATCTATTTATAGGGTAGCGCTGAATGCTTATGGTGTGGATTGATAAAGTTGATGAGTGAGTTTGTTTATATAAAACTGAGAAATTATAAATATGAATAATGATTACTATCTAAATGATGTTAAACTAGCAGATTTAGCCAAAGAGATTGGCGACTATAGATTTGCAAACTATTTATACGCAAGAGTACTTGAGAAAGAGGCTTTAGTTACAGAAGAGCTAAAGGAAAAACTCGTTGAAACCGAAAGGTTGAAGTGGGATGGAAAATCGATATTAAGCTTCGAAGGTTGGAAATTGTCGAAAAGCTCTTATGTAAAGGGAAATCAATGCCTCAAATATCTCTATTTAGATAAATATAAGAAAAAAGAGAGAACGCCTGTTGACGAAGAAACACAAGAGCGTTTTAATAGAGGGCATACCTTTGAGGATGTTGTTAGGGAATACGAATTTCCAGGTGGAATAAACATTAAAGAGAAGGTTGGCAATTTTGGTTATTTCAACTCCTACACAAATTATCTCCTTAACCAATCCAAACACCTCACACTTTACGAAGCCACCATTATTGAAGATGAGGTGCTTGTGATGTGCGATGTGTTAGTAAAATCAGATGATGGTTTTGTAGATATATATGAAATAAAGAGTAGCACACAAGCAAATATAGCCATCAGCAACGATTTGAAGCTTCAATATGCAGTTTGTAAAAAACGATTTAAGGATAAGCTGAGGTCTTTCAATCTAATATTAAGGGTGGAAGATGATGAGCCTAAATGGGAGATAGAGAACAAAACTGATGAACTCGTAGATAAAACAACTCTAGTTGGTGAGGTAACTGATAAGTTTAAAAAAGTTTTAAATGGGAGAGAACCCGAGATAGCTATGGGCGACCACTGCAATAGCCCTTATAAATGTGAGTTTATAGACTATTGTGAGAAAAGAGGTTATATGGAATCTCTTTTTTAACTCTTTGTTTTAAAGAGCTAATTACTTAAATTGAAAACAGAACAAACAAATAAGACTATGTGGATAAAACCGCAAGGTGAAAAATGAGAGACCGTTCTCTTCGTCATGCAGTATTGAGTTTTGTATCTTTGCCGTTTCACAACAATTTTTGTTGGCAACATATAAGACAGAGACACAATAAATATATGACTGAAGAGGTAAAAGAGAAGCGATACTTAGCCCAATTACACAATAAAATAGATATCAAGCTTTATGAAATAGACGAGGCAATAAAGCTGAAGAGCGACGAAGTCTACTCAATGAATAGACATATGCAAGAGCATAAAACCGATATGGATCATCTTGAAAAGAACAATATGCGAGAAGCTATTTTCAATTATTCATTGCAGGGTGAACATAGTGTGGGAAATAAGATGAGGCTTCAGCGACTAAAAGATACTGCCTACTTTGGGCGAATCGATTTTATTGACAATCAATCAAACCACTCACGAAAAATCTATGTTGGTGTCCATAATTTTCAAGACACTGACACTACTAATAATTTGGTTTACGATTGGCGAGCCCCCATATCTAGTCTGTTCTACGATTTTGAGTTAGGTAATGGATATTACGAAAACCTTTCGGGTAAAGTGGAGGGAGATATAACGCTGAAAAGGCAATTCAGAATACGCAAAGGAATGATGGAGTATATGCTCGATACCGATATAACCATCCATGATGAGGTGCTTCAAAAAGAGCTAAACCAAGCATCAAGTGCCAAAATGAAAAACATTGTTGCTACTATCCAAAAGGAGCAAAATGAAATAATACGTAACGAAGAGGCGCGTCACCTTATCATTCAAGGTGTGGCAGGTTCGGGGAAAACTTCAATTGCTTTGCATCGCATTGCTTTTTTGTTATATCGTTTTAAAGAGACTATCAGCTCAGAAGATATCCTTATAATATCTCCCAACAAAGTTTTTGCAAGCTATATTTCAAACGTTCTTCCAGAGCTAGGAGAGGAGACAGTAGCAGAGACAAGCATGGAAGAGGTTGCCAATGATGTATTGGAGTATCAAGTGAAGTTTCAATCCTTTTTTGACCAGGTTACAGAGTTGTTAGAAAAAAACAACGCTCAATTAATCGAGCGCATACAATTTAAATCGTCCAATGAAATTATAAAGAAGTTGGATGAGTATATGGTCTATCTCGAAAACGAAGGGTTTGATGTAACAGATATTGTTGTAAAAGGAAAACCTGTGCCAGCTTGGTTTATCAAAGAAGCCTTCGGCAAGTATAGACGAATGCCACTCCTCAAAAGATTTAATGAAGTAGTAAGAGAGATAATTGACAATATTTTCAGATACTATTACATTGAGGTTCAATATAAAGATAGAACAGCTCTGCATGCCACCATCCGCAAGATGTTTCCTTCGTACAATCCGAAGGTATTGTATAAAGGATTTTATGAATGGTTGGGTAAACCCGAATTGTTGAAGTTGAAGGCTAGAAGCACCTATGAATGGAGTGATGTGTATGCATTTATCTATCTAAAATCTCGTTTAGAAGGCCTAAAACCTAATACAAAGGTTAAGCATTTGGTTATAGATGAAATGCAAGACTACTCAGAAGTGCAATACAAGGTTTTGGGTATGCTCTATCCTTGTAAGAAAACTATACTGGGCGATGTAAATCAATCTGTCAATCCGTTTAGTTCATCAAACTTGCCTGTCATCAAAAAAATATTTAGCGATGCTACTACAATGAAAATGCAGAAGAGCTATCGCTCAACTTACGAAATTACTCAATTTACTAAACGTATAAGCACAGAAATAGAGGTTGAGGCAATTGAAAGACACGGCGATGAGCCACAGCTTATTTTGTGTAAAACCGTTGATGCCGAAATAATTAAAATAAAAGCATTGATTACAAAATTCAATCAGAGTGATTTTCATTCTTTAGGTATCATTTGCAAAACTCAAAAGCAAGCCAATGCTTTATATGAAGCATTGAAAGAAGCGTTCGAAATTAATATTTTAAACATTGCAAGTGTTGCTTTTGGCAGTGGAATAGTTATTACTACAGCTCATCTGGCCAAAGGCTTAGAGTTCGATAAAGTAATAGTTCCACATTGCACCAATAAAAACTATATAACCCAAGCAGACAAACAGATGTTATATGTGGCCTCTACAAGAGCTATGCACCAATTGTCTATTACATACACTGGAAAGTTAACTTCTTTAATTACATCTTAAATATGAAATGCACCCTTTGCGATACCAATTTACTTGTAATGGCAGATGAATATTATTTTATCTGCAGCACTTGCGGTGCATATGTAAAAGACGAAAAATACTATTTGGAAAGAAAAGAAGAGAAGGAACGATACAAAGAGCACGATAACAATGTGCATGATGAGCGCTATCAAGATTTCACCTCACCCATAACCGATGCTATTTTAGAAACTCATAGTAAAGAACAACTAGGTTTGGACTATGGCAGTGGGACAGGACCAGTAATATCGAAACAGCTTAAAGACCAAAGTTATCAAGTAAAACTATACGACCCCTTCTTTCATCCCGATGAAGATTACATTAATCATAGCTGCGATTACATTTTCAGTTGCGAAGTGTTTGAGCATTTTCATGAGCCAAAGCAAGAGATAGAAAAACTGTTACAGCTTTTAAAACCTGGTGGTCGACTCTATATAATGACCCATCTCTATGATTTAAAAATAAATTTTGAGCATTGGTACTACAGAAACGATCCAACGCATGTATTTATTTATACGCTCAAAACAATAGAGTTTATAGCAGAAAAGTATGCGCTTACTTTGGAGGTGCAAACGGATAGGTTGTTGATTTTGAGAAAACATCCCAGATAATTGGTGTTTTAATTGCTTGCATTATTAGTTGTTTTAGTAGAAATAACTTGCCCAAATAAATTTATTAGATTATCTTTATTAATGTTGAATTCAACGATTTCAACATTTATCAGCTAAACGTATTTTACTAGCTAAATATAACCAGTAAATTCATCAAATCATGAAGCAGATACAAATATCAACAAAAACTAACGTCGTTTTATTGTTGCTTTTGACAACATTAATGGTTCCTCAATGGTCTTTTTCTCAAACAATAATTAATAGAGACCCAAGAATAGAAACAGCAACTCAAGCAATTACAACGGAGAGTCTGCAAAACACTATCGAGCGTCTTGTAAAGTTTCATACACGTCACAACCTAAGTACTCAAAGTAGTGCTGATATTGGTATTGGAGCAGCTTCTAATTATATAGAGGAGCGACTAAACGAGTTGAGTGTAGGTCGAGAGGACTTTGTATCTATTGAGCGAGTGCGCTATAAAGTAGGCGGTAGCGGAACTAGATTAGAGAGAGAAGTTTGGTTGCCCAATATAATTGCAACAATCGAAGGGTCTAATGCCGATGATGATAGGGTAATAGTAATGCTTGCGCACTACGATAGCCGTACAGAAAACAACAACGACTCCACTGCATTTGCTCCAGGAGCTAACGATAATGGTAGCGGAGTGGCTGCATTAATGGAGAGTGCTACTATTTTGGCGCAAAACCGATTACCTATAACTGTTAAGATAATGTTTCTTTCAGGAGAAGAGCATGGTTTGCTAGGTGCTGCTCATATGGCAGATGTTGCACGCAAAGAGAATTGGAATGTAATTGCTGTAATAAACAACGATATGATTTCTAATTCACAGTCAAGCGACACCGATATTAGAAACAATACCAAGCTAAGGGTGTTTTCTGAGAATATTCCTTTTGTAGAAACTGAGCAGCAAGCCAAAGAGAGGGTGTATAATTCGTCTCAAAACGACAGCCCGTCTAGACAACTAGCCCGCTATATAAAAGAGACAGGAGAAAGATACACACCAAATTTAGAGATAAAACTTATCTATCGAATAGATAGATTTGGACGTGGAGGAGACCACACTCCATTTTGCAAAGAAGGATTTACTGCAGTTCGTGTTTGCGAATACTATGAAAACTATGACCGCACTCACGCAATTACTCAAACCATTGATGGGAGAGAATTTGGCGATGTTATTAAAGGCGTAGATTTTGAATACCTTAGAAAGAATAGCATTGTTAACCTCGCTACAGTTATGAATTTAGCTTACGCTCCAGCTGCTCCACAAGATGTATTTACAGATGCTTCGGATCTTTCCAATTATTCAAAAATATCGTGGCAATCACCAACTATTGGTTCAAAACCTGCAGGGTATTATCTGCTTATCAGAGAGACAGATAAATCGCAATGGGAGAAGAAGATATTTGTTGAGGGACAATCGGTTGTTGTGCCTTATAGTAAAGACAATTATTTCTTTGCGGTACAATCTGTAAGTGAAGCGGGAAATGAGAGTGTCGCTGTTTTTTCGAGAGGGAAAAGATAAATGATAAATGGGTAGTAGAATAGGTTTATATAAACACTTTTAAGATGCTCAGGATATTATATAAAGTGCAAAGGCTATGAAAGTTCAGAGAATTACAGCGTTTAATACAAGCAAATGGTTGGGAGGAACAAGTACAGAGCTCTTTATTTATCCGCTCCATTCAGATTACCCTAAGCGTAATTTCATTTTCCGATTAAGCTCAGCAACTATTGATTTGGAGAGAAGTGAATTTACAGACCTTGCGGGTTTTCAGCGATTTATTGCTCCACTTGAAGGAGATCTATGTTTAAGTCATGATGACAAGAACTATAAATCATTAGCTCAAAATGAAGTTTATGCCTTTGATGGAGGAGTTAAAACGATAAGCAAAGGGAAGTGTAGAGATTTTAATTTAATGATTAAAAATCAACAGCAAGGAGGTATTGAAAATATATCCTTAAACGCAAAGGATATATTAAAAATTAATGCTACACAAAATGAAGTTGTTTGGCTTTACTCGTACAATAATTTGAGTGAAATTCAAATTTCTTCTAATAATAAATTGCTTGAAGATAGCAAGTTGGAAGAGATGACACTTTTTGTTTTTACTCCTGAAAATAAAGATAGCTCAATTAATGAAATTGTTGTTTCAACAAATAGGCAAGCTAATTTATTTTATGGGAAAGTGATGATTGATTGAATTAACCATTTCAACTCTCTTTAATAATAGGAAACTCCTTATAAAACATCAATAAAGAGATCGCTTCTTTTCTTAACTCAGTGCGAACAAACCTTTTCATCTCTTCGTCCATTAATTCTCCCAATCCATTTAGCATACCTTTGTCGGTCATCGATTGTAGTTGATCAACACATTACTAAATGTAATTGGTTAATGGCATTTTCATGCGGGTTTCCACAATAGCTTTGTTGATGGGTGTTCGGTTTTTCATGAAAAACCAAGTGTCAAAAATATCCCTATTCGTTAGATCCGTTCTGTCAAGCAAAGCACACAGTTTGTGAGCGAACATATCAGGCTGGGTCATCACTTTCATGTTTATTCCTAAATAGTTTTTAATCTCATAAGAGTTGTCCCATTGCCGGTTAGATATTTCTACTTTCAGTTTCCTCTCACCTTTGCCATAATTTAGTACAATTATTGGCCCATAAAACTTCATGGCCTCGTCAAATATTGTTTCATATTTGAGAAGAATGTTTTTAATTTGGTTAAACACAAATTCTTCTTTTTCTACC
>SMER01000646.1_pt1 | contig 13298 bp, 8 predicted proteins | sample 2456411 | NCBI WGS metagenome assembly SMER01 (sample SAMN10132597, study PRJNA489261) | soil metagenome | isolation source: day1 antibiotic-silt loam soil ammended with raw manure from dairy cow... | place: USA | collected 2015-05-01 | reverse complement strand
GCGGAGTAGTTATGGGTGATCGGCACGACTATGTCGCCCTGGAATGGGTTAAAGGCGAAATTGCAGAAACCCTAAAACAGGCGCGTCAGGCACTTGAAGAGTTTGTGGAGAATCCTGAGGATTCAACACGGCTGCGTTTTTGCTTAACCTATGTGCACCAGGTCCACGGCACTTTGCAGATGGTTGAGTTCTTTGGCGCAGCCTTGCTCGCCGAAGAAATGGAGCAGTTGGCGCAAGCGTTATTAGAAAATCGCGTCAATAACTTGGCAGAGTCACTGGAAGTGATGATGCAGGCTATTTTGCAATTGCCTTTGTATTTAGACCGCATTCAAACTGCGCGTCGTGACTTACCTATGGTTGTTTTACCGCTGCTCAATGATTTGCGTGCAGCACGCGGTGAGAAGCTACTCTCTGAAACCAGTTTGTTTACCCCTACATTCCCTCCTGAGAATGCGCCGCTGAGTGCTGCGCGCTTGCAAGAGTTAAGTGTGCCTGAACTGCCTGTGTTGCTGAGAAAATTACGCCAAATGCTCCAGGTTGCCCTGGTTGGTGTACTGCGCGGCCAAGATTTGCCGACTAATTTAGGCTACATGGCCCGAGTTTTTGCGCGTCTCGAAACACTGAGTAAAGATGCACCGTTGGAAGTCTTGTGGCAGGTGTCTGCAGGTCTAGTTGATGGCTTGGTTAACGGCAGTGTTGAAACCGGTGCGTCGGTGCGCACGTTGCTACGTCAAGTTGATAGTGAACTGCGCCGTTTGGTGGCTGAACAAGCTCCTGGACTCAATCAACCGGCGTCGATCGAACTGATTAAAAATATTCTGTTTTACGTTGCTAAAGCACAAGCGAACTCTGAGCGCTTGCAGCGTTTACATGAACAGTATCGTCTCGATGAAGCGTTACCCAATGAGTTGTTGCTGGACGAAGAACGTGCCCGCATGGCTGGCCCGGACCGTGGTGCGATGCGCTCTGTGGTCGCCGCTTTATGCGAAGAATTGGTACGTATTAAAGATAATTTAGATTTATTTGTGCGCAGTGATCGTAGCAAGCTCAATGAGCTGAGTGCTCTGCAAGCACCACTCAAGCAGATCTCCGATACGCTAGCGGTACTGGGCTTTGCTCAGCCGCGTAAAGTAGTGTTGGATCAAATTGATGTGGTTGCGGCACTGGTTGACGGCAAGACAGAACCGTCTGAAGCTGTGTTGATGGATGTCGCTGGTGCTCTGCTGTATATCGAAGCCACCCTAACCGGTATGGCTGGATCAGCAGACGAAACCAAAAATGAACAGACGCTGATGCCAACCACCGATGTCGGGCAGATTCATCGCCTCGTCATCAAAGAAGCGCGCACCGGTTTAGAACATGCCAAAGATGGCATTATCGAATTTATTGCTTCGCAGTGGAATCATGAGCATTTAGCCAATGTGCCGTACTTGTTAAATCAAGTGCGTGGCGGCTTGGTGATGATTCCGTTGGAGCGCGCTGCTGCATTAGTTGAGACCTGCCGTCGTTATATCGAAGAGCAGTTGTTTGAACAGAAAATGATTCCTAACTGGCAGAACCTCGATACTCTGGCCGATGCGATTACCAGCGTTGAGTATTATTTAGAGCGTCTTGCTGAGGATCATGTGAGCCAAGGTGAAGCCATCCTAGATGTTGCTGAGGAGAGCTTAACCAGTCTTGGCTATGCACCGTATTTAGCATTGGCTGTTGCAGACAACGACTTACTTCCGCTTGAAGCAGAGCAGGTTATTACCGATACGGTTGAAGTGGATTTTGCTGATACAGCTTTGCCGGTTTTGGACGATTTCGCGTCTGAGCAAGAGCCATCCGACGAGAGCTGGAGCAATTTAGCTTTAGATGCAGATCAAGATGACATTGCTAATCTGAGCGTTGAGGCAGATGCACTGCCTACATTAGGCAATGATGGCTTTATTGATAGCGGCGACGCTGTTGATGTACCAACCCTTGATGACCTTGATCTTGAGCTTGCAGCCGCAGCCGCTGAAATCGAAGGCGCAGACGAGCTATTGCTGACTGAAACAGTTGATTTAGAGGCTGCTGTGCCGGCTTCTGATTTAGTCGGTGACTTTGTTGCTGACCTATCGATGGGTAGTGATACAGACGTTTCAATAGATTTGGATTTTAACGAGCAGAGCGAGCCAGCATCGACTGCCGTTGCTCGTGAGTCTGCAGAGCTGGATCTATCTGATATTCCCGCTGTTGCGCTGCCGGAAATTATTGCGCCAGAGGCCAATGCGCAAGAGTTTGCAGAGCTTTCGCTAGAAGATGTGATGTCGAGTTCTATTGCGCGTGTGAACCCTCCAGCGACTGATGTTCCACCAAGTATTTTGCCGCCACCGGCAGACGAAGAGCCGATTGATCAAGAGCTGCAAGAGGTTTTCGTTGAGGAAGTTGAAGAAGTTTTAGAAACGCTCAATGAGTTTTATCCGAAGTGGCGTGCCAATCAGGATGATCAAGAAGCGTTGACCGAAGTCCGCCGTGCTTTCCACACCCTAAAAGGCAGTGGTCGCATGGTGCGCGCGCTAGTCGCTGGCGAGCTGGCTTGGTCGATCGAAAATATGCTCAATCGCGTGATTGAAGGCAGTATTGAGGTCAGCGAACCTGTGCTGCAAGTGATTGCCGATGTGATTACCCTGTTCCCAGAGTTGGCCACTGAGTACGCGGAGCAACAACAACGTCAGCGTGATGATGTTGATCAGCTGGCTGCGGTTGCCCACGCTTTAGCACGCAATGAGCCATTACCAAACTTTGCTGGCGCTGTTGCAGTAACTGACGCACCTGAGTGGGATAGCGTTGATGAGTTTGGCGGCTATGAAGAAGCCGATGAATTTGAGGCAAGCTTTGATCTGCCTGAGTCGAGCATCGTTGCTGAGATTTCTGAGCCTGTTGAGGCTGTAGTCGCACCGTCTGTCGAACAGGCAGATGACGAGGAAGCGATTGATCCGGTATTGCTGGATATCTTTAATAATGAAGCTCAGGCGCATTTGCAGACACTAGTAGGTTTCTTAGCTGAATGTGCTGAGCAGCTGCCAAAAACGATTAGTGATGATTTGCAGCGCGCGCTGCATACCCTTAAAGGCAGTGCCTTTATGGCGGGCATTTTACCGATCGCGCACATTGCTAGCGTGTTGGAAAAACTTGCCAAAGAATACCAGGCGAATTTACTGGCTATTGAGTTCAATGAAGCCTTATTGCTCAGCGAAGCAGAGCAGTTATTGCGCGTCGGTATTGATCAACTGGAAACAACACCATTAAAAGCGATTGCCGGCTCTGAAGCTTTTATTGAAAAGATCGAGAGCGTCATGCGCGAGCGCTTGGCGGATGCTGAAGATCAAAAAAATGGTGATCCAAAAGTTTCTCGCGATCCGAAGATTATTTCTACTTTCCTTGCTGAGGGTATGGATATCCTTCTGGATATGGATGAGCAACTGCAGGAATGGCAGATGCATCCGACCCAGCGTCAAGAACTGGCCGCATTACTTGATGAGTTAGTGCGACTGGGCCACAGCGCTGAACAGGCTGAGTTGCCGCAGGTTGAAGATATTTGTAATGCCCTGCTTGAGACCTACCAAGCAGTTGAAAGTGGTCGTTTATTAACTGAAGATCGCTTCTTCACTTTAGCTAAAAAAGCCCATGATGCATTGATTAATATGATGGATCAGGTGGCTGCAGGTCTGCAGGTTGAACCACAGCAAGAGTGCATCGATGCGCTCTATGAGTTAATGGCTGAAGAGTTAAAGCCATCTGAGTGGTTGCTGACGAAGGCGCGCTCGATTTATCAGATGAGTTCTCTGAGATGACGCTGGATGCGTTGCCTGAAGAAGATCTGAGTCTGGATATTGAGCTTGAGACCGCTGCCGAATTTGTCGCTAAAGAGGCTCTTGAGCCTATGGCGATGGTTGCTGACGAAGGCGCGCTCGATTTATCAGATGAGTTCTCTGAGATGACGCTGGATGCGTTGCCTGAAGAAGATCTGAGCCTGGATATTGAGCTTGAGACCGCTGCCGAATTTGTCGCTAAAGAGGCTCTCGAGCCTATCGCGATGGTTGCTGACGCAGGCGAGCTAGACTTATCAGACGAGTTCTCTGCGTTGACCCTTGAGACCTTGCCTGAAGCTGAGTTGAGCTTAGAGTCTGAGCTGGAGTTAACTTCTGATGTTGAAGTAGAGCAAGAACTTGAGTCGGATGCTGAAATTGAGCTAACCCAAACCGCTGTTGCGGATTCGCCGTTTGCAGCGGCAGAGACTCGCGATGCTGCTGAGTTGACTGCGCCTGTTAGTGCTGCCGATGCTCCTGTAAAGCCTGCAGCGGTTGATACTGCCGAAGAGTTTAATCTGTCGATGCTGGACGAGGAGATGGTTGAAATCTTCCTTGAAGAGGCGATGGATTTACTGGAAAGCGCCGGTGAGTCCTTAGAAGCATGGTTGGCTGCTCCGCAAAGTAACGTGATGTCTGCTTTATTGCGTGATTTACACACCCTCAAGGGTGGTGCACGCATGGCTGAAATTAAGCCGGTTGGTGATTTAGCCCACGAACTTGAGTCTTTATATGAAGGCTTGTTGGATGGTCGTTATAGCCATAGCAGTGATCTGGGCGATATTTTGTTACGCGGGCATGACCGTTTAGCAGTACTGCTAGAGCAGTTGCAAGCGCGTCAATCCATGCAGCAGCCCAACGCACTGATTGAAAGCATGAAAGCTTTCCGTCGCGGCGAAATTACTCAGTTTAGTGAGGACGCTGATAGCCTTGACTCTGATGAGCCACTTGCCGCTGCAGTTGATTTAGATGCCGCCGAAGAAGTAGAGCTAGCGGTAGAAGCTGATGAAGAAATCGAAATAGAGGCACCGGTAGAAGCAGAAGCAGAAGCAGAAGCAGAAGCAAGTGTTGCTGAGTTTAGCGATGACACCCTAACAGCAGCTGCTGAAGCCAGTTGGCAAGCGGTGACCTTAGAAGATGAGCTAAACAAATCGGATGACACTAACGCTAGCGAGCTTAGTAACGTCGCTGATGATTCTTTCGAGTTAGATAGTTTTGACGATGAGCTGGATGAAAGTGACGAGCTATCATTGACTGCATCTGCGGACACTTCTAGCAGTCTTGATCTAGAGACTGAGCGGGCAGGACAACTGACTAGCGACGCTCAAACAGCTCGCGCTACTGAGACTGCGGAAGATTTTCGCGATCCAGAGTTGGTCGAAATCTTCCTTGATGAAGGTTTTGAGATTATTGAAAGTGCTACTGCGGCATTGCAGCGTTGGATTGTACAAACCGACAACACTTTAGAGCTGGAAACCTTACAGCGTGATTTGCATACCCTCAAAGGTGGTGCGGGCATGGCTGAAATCCCAGAAATTCTAAATTTAGCCCATGAGCTCGAGTTTTTATACGAAGACCTAAGTGTTGGTAAGTTAAAAATTAGCAGCAGCGCTATTGATGTGTTGCAAAACAGTCATGACACTTTAGCGGTCATGCTGGAATCAGTACGTGATGATAAAAAACTACCTGATGGACAGGCACTGATTTCTCAAATTAAGCGCATGCGTTTCAATCAGACTGAACAGCTTGAAATACCAAGTAGCGTGCATGTGCAGCCTGTTCAAGAGCGTAGTCAGGAGAAACAGGATGAAGTGTCAAGTATCTTCATCGTGGAAGCTGATGAGCTGTTAACTGAGTTAACTGCGGCCTTGAGTGGTTTTGAAAGCGGCGAGCAGACTGAGCAAGCCTTGCAAGATGCCTTGCGCGTTTTAAATACCCTCAAAGGTGGTGCACGCTTAGCCGAAGCGCAAAGCGTTGGTGATCTCAGCCATGAGCTAGAAAGCGAATTATTTGCTGCATCAGAGCAAGGTCAGCCGTGGCCTGAAAGTTTGCAGGATAACTTCCGTGGTGCTTGCGAGAAGTTGCTGGCTGCAGTAGCAGAAATTCGTCAGACGTTGCCAGAGCATTTATTAGCTCAGCAACTTGTCCAGCCTGAACAAACCGCACCTGAAGAGAATAAGACTCTACAGTTTGCCGCACCGATTGTGACGATCAGTGAAGTTGGCCGTAAGGTTGTTGAGCATAAAGTGCTGCCTTTTGTTGAGAAAGCGCAGTTACAAGCGGCAGAAAACAGTGCTCAGCGTGCCCCGCAAGAACAAGTGCGGGTGCCTGCAGAACTCCTTGAAGACCTGGTTAACTTAGCGGGTGAAACCTCTATTTTCCGTGGCCGGGTTGAGCAACAAGTCAGTGACTTTGGCTTTACCTTGGGCGAGATGGAAGCAACGATTGATCGTGTCCGTGATCAGTTACGTCGCCTCGATACAGAAACTCAAGCGCAAATCTTAAGTCGTCACCAGGCTGAGACAGAGAAAGCAGGTTACGAAGACTTTGACCCGCTGGAAATGGACCGTTATTCACAGCTGCAGCAATTATCGCGTGCACTGTTTGAGTCATCCTCTGACTTACTGGACTTAAAAGAAACCCTCGGGGTGCGTAGCCGCGATGCAGAGACTCTGTTGCTGCAACAAGCGCGAGTCAATACCGAGCTGCAAGAAGGCTTGATGCGTACGCGCATGGTGCCGTTCGATCGTTTGCTACCACGCTTGCGTCGTGTGGTGCGCCAGGTGTCTGGTGAGTTGCATAAGAAAGTCGAATTTGTGGTTGCTAACGCCGAAGGTGAAGTTGACCGTACTGTGCTTGAGCGCATGCTTGCGCCACTTGAGCACATGCTGCGTAACGCGGTTGACCACGGTATCGAGTCAGCAGAAAAACGCCAAGCCCTCGGTAAGCCAGCGAGCGGTACCATTCGCTTAGAGCTCAGTCGTGAAGGCGCTGATATTTTACTGGTACTGTCTGATGATGGTGCTGGTATCAACTTGGAAGCAGTGCGCAATAAAGCCATCGAGCGCGGTTTAATGACCAGCGATGCATCGTTGACTGATCAAGAGATTATGCAGTTTATCTTGCACGCAGGTTTTTCTACTGCAGGCCAAGTGACACAAATTTCTGGACGTGGCGTGGGCATGGATGTGGTGAGCGCTGAGATTAAGAAAATCGGTGGTTCAATCAGCATCGACTCGGCTCTCGGCAAAGGCACGACGTTCTATATTCGCTTACCTTTCACCGTGTCGGTTAACCGTGCATTGATGGTAATGGCAGGCGAAGACTCCTACGCGATTCCATTGAATACCATTGAAGGTATTGTGCGGATTTCACCTTACGAGCTCGAAGCCCTTTACGAGCAAGAGCGCGATGAAGGTAAGCCTGCGAGTTTTGAGTACGCTGGTCAGAACTATGAGCTGAAGTACATTGGCGACCTGCTCAATAATGGCCAGCATCCTAAGCTGGTCGGACAGACACTGCCGTTACCGGTTATTTTAGTACGCTCCAACGAGTATGCGGTTGCTGTGCAAGTTGATGTGCTGGCTGGTTCTCGCGAGATTGTGGTAAAAAGTGTTGGGCCACAATTTGCTAACGTGCATGGTATTTCTGGCGCAACCATCCTCGGGGATGGCCGTGTGGTCGTGATTCTCGACTTACTGGCCACGATCCGTACTGACTACACGCGTAAAGGTGTGACAAACGCTTCTGAGATGACTCTGCTGGAAGCGATTGAGTCTGATAAGAGCAAAGCTACGCTGGTTATGGTCGTGGATGATTCGATCACTGTACGTAAGGTGACCACCCGTCTGCTTGAGCGCCATGGCATGAACGTACTGACCGCGAAAGACGGCATGGATGCGATTGCGCAGCTGCAAGAAACTAAACCAGACATTATGCTGCTCGATATTGAGATGCCGCGTATGGATGGCTTTGAGGTTGCAACGCTGGTGCGCCACGATGAGTTCTTGAAAGACTTACCAATCATCATGATTACCTCGCGTACTGGTGAGAAGCACCGTGAGCGTGCGATGGCGATTGGTGTCAACGATTACTTAGGCAAGCCTTATCAAGAAACTGTTTTGCTCGAAGCAATTCATAAATTGATCAAGAGCGATGACTAGCCTTGCAGTGATTCGAATTGCCGTTGTAGCGGATACCTCGCTGCAACGGCATATCTTGCAACAGTTCCTTCTGAAGCAAGGTTACCAAGTTGTTCTCAACAGTGACCCGCAACACTTAAATCTTGATTTTTTACAGGCCTGTGAAACTGATTTATGGCTGTACGGTACCGAGTCTTCTAACGATGATGACGATGACTGTATTGTCTTGGATTATTTCTTAGGTGAGCCCCGTGCGCCTGTTTTATTTGGTGAAGGCTCTGCGCCTGAGCGTAGTTCTGAAGACTACCCTCGCTGGGAGCGTAGTTTACTTAAGAAAATTACGCATTTAACTCAGCACCTAGGGGTTGTCCAAGCGGTCACTGATGTACCGCTCGTTTCTATGGCAAACGCAGTGCCAGAGCAGCGCATCGAGTTGCCGCAGTGCTTTTCGCAGCCTAACGGCATGCCAGGACCGCAGGCTAAGCAAGTCTGGTTGTTGGCCGCGTCGATGGGTGGGCCACAAGCGGTCAAAGCGTTTTTAGATATGCTGCCAAATGGTTTGCCCGTAGGTTTTATCTACGCCCAGCATATTGACCCACACTTTGAAGGCAGTTTGCCGCAAGCGGTTGGACGGCACAGTGAATGGCCAGTGCGACTCATCAGTGAACATCCTTGTGTGCGTGAAGGTGAGGTGGTTATTGCGCCCGTGCAGCATGAGTTAAAGTTTTCTCATGATGGCTATATGCGCGCACTTGAGACGCCATGGGATGGTCCTTATAGTCCTTCCATTGAGCAGATGATGTCTAATTTAGCGCAGCATTATGGTCAAAACTGTGGCGTGATTGTTTTTAGTGGGATGGGCAGTGATGGCAGTATTGCTGCCGAATATGTACAGCAACAAGGTGCGCCAGTGTGGACCCAAAACGCCGATAGCTGCGCCTGCTCCAGTATGCCAGATAGCGTGCGCAATGCTGGTTGTAGCTCTTTAAGCGGCACGCCACGAGCTTTAGCTCAAGCACTAGTACAGTATGTGTCAAACCAATACTCACAACATAATGATGACATTGAAAGGAAAATATCATGACGCAAGCACTTGCTAGCGAGCAGACAGTAGCCCAAATCACCGGTTTACTGCTGACTCTGAGTGATCGATTATTGTTAGTACCCAACACTGCGGTTGCTGAGTTGGTGGCGTATCGCAACGTGCAGCCGGCTGAAAACTCACCCAATTGGCTGCTGGGACAAATTGCTTGGCGTGATTTAAGCCTACCGTTGCTAGCTCTTGAAGCCGTTGAAAATGACACCCCAGTTGATTTAGATAGCGCCCGAGTGGTGATCATTAACGCTATTGGTGGTCGTCCTAAGTTTCGTTTCTTCGCATTGTTGATTAAGGGTATTCCACGTTCAGTACGCATTGACGACAGCTTGCAGCGCTTGTCTGATGAGCCGTTACAAGCTCTAGAGTTGGATGCCGTGAGCATTGATGGTGAAGTGGCGAAGATTCCAGATTTAGCAGGGCTTGAGCAAAAGCTGGCTGATTTAGAGCTGATTTAAGCGTTTATGCAAACAGGCTCAACGGCGATCGGATGATCGCTGCGTTGAGCGAGAAGATGCGGCGCTAGCAGACGTCTATTGTTTGCTGCGCCTCTGGCTTGGGCCGTCGCTGTTAGTGCTTGAGTAACTCGTAAGGGGCTTTAACTGCGAGATTGGGCAGAATAATGTCCATCGCAACCGGTAAATGATCGGATATCGGGATTGGTAACACTGCCATGTTGGCGATATCGAGTTCAGAACTAATCAAAATATGATCTAAGCAGCGCTGCGGTTTCCAGCTTGGAAATGTAGCTGCCGCTTGCGGCGCACGCAGATTTAGCGAACTCAAAGGTGAGTTGCTGAGTAGCTCATGGGCATGGGTATTCATGTCACCCATCAACACGACATGCTGATAATCACTGACAATCTCGCGGACATAGTCCAGTTGGCGATTACGTGCTCGTGTGCCAAGTGCCAAGTGCATAGACACTACCGCGATGGCATCCGCACCGTCACCAATTTTCGCCAAAATTGCGCCACGACCAGCAGGGCCTGGCAGTGGGTGATCTTCCAGTTTATTGGGCTGCAAACGACTTAATAAGCCATTACTGTGCTGTGCAAACGGGCCCAAGTTACGGTTACGTTGCTGATACCAGTACGGAAAGTTACCATGTCAAAATCGTTGAGTAAAAAGCCGATTTTTTCCAGATTGCGGTAGCGTTCTTGGTGCGGAATTAAGTGTTTCCAGCTGCGCGTAACGTAGTGACGATACGCGCTGGTGCTAATACCAACTTGAATATTAAAACTCAATAAACGAATACGCTGTTCGTTGCATGGTAACGCATCGGGTACGCACAGCGCATTATGGTTGGCATCACATAAAACAATTGGACGATCTTTGCTAAAGCGACGAGGCATCAGCACGGCATTATCCTATTTTGATTGACGTTCTTTTTGAATCAAGGCGTCGGCAACATTGACAGTTTCTTGTAACCCACCAGCCATACCAATATCAAAACGGTATTTGCCATTGACTACGATGGCTGGAACACCACTGATTTGGTAAGCCAGGGCGAGTTTCTTAGCTTTTTCCATTTGGCTTTTAACGCTAAAAGAGTTCCAGGTTTTGCTGAACTGCTCTTTATCAACACCTTGGCTGACAACGAAATCAGTAATATCGCTTACTGTTGATAACTTACGACCTGAGTTGTGTAAGGCATCAAAAATACTGTCATGGATTGTATCTTCAACTTTCATTGCTTCTAAGGTTAAAAATAACTGACCGTGAACATTCCAAATACCGCCGAACATGGCAGGGATGCGCACAAAGTTAACGTCTTCAGGCAGTGCTGCGGACCAAGGGTTAATGGTCGACTCTAATTGATAGCAATGTGGGCAGCCATACCAGAACAGCTCAACCACTTCGATTTTTTCTGGCTGTGCAGTTGGTACTGGGCTGGCTAAAGTGATGAAGTTACGACCTTCAACCAACTCTTGCGCAAACACGGTAGAACCCAAGAGGCTAGCGCCTACCAATAAAAAAGACATAACAAAATTGCGCATTCTCGAACTCCAATAGAATATTTAAGCGGTCAGTAACCTTGACTGCATAGTAATAGACCGTTGCTCAGTACGCCAGTTCCGCGTATGAGCGCGATGTGCCATCGTTTTGCTAGCAGCAAGTTCAGCCAATCTAAGCATCATTATAACGAACCTTGCAAGCTGGCGGGTTGAACAATTGTTAGCATGTTATACACGATTGCTTGAGCTTTGCTCAGTCGGCAACAATTACACGGTTACGGCCTTGGCCTTTGGCCATGTACAACGCATCATCGGCGCGGTTTACCAGTTTCTGTGGATCAGGGTGGCCGCTGTATTGCGCCAGCCCAATACTGATAGTGATTTTTAGTACCAAACCATGGGGCAGGCGAAACTCCTCTTTTTCTATCAAGAGGCGCAATTTTTCCGCTACTTTGGCTGCTTTTTCTGCAGTGATGTCGACCAGCAGCATTAGGAACTCTTCACCGCCTTGGCGGAACACGTAGTCACCGCTACGACAGCCATTACTCAGTAAAACCGCCAGTTGTTGCAAAACAATATCGCCGACTTCATGACCGTGGCTGTCATTAATATTTTTAAAGTTATCAACGTCGATCACTAAAATACAAAAATGGCGCTTATGCTGGCGCGCATAGTTGATTTCCTTACTCAGGACGACCGGTAAAAATTTACGATTGAGCAGGTGGGTAAGCACATCACGACCACTTTCGAGTTCGTTAACTTGCGCAAACAAAGTTTCTAAGTGGTAGGCAATACTGCGCGCCTGTTCATGCAGGCTACGCAGCAATTGTTGGTGTTGCTCTGGTTGCTGTTGTGCAAGTTTAAACATGGGCAGAATAACAGTATCGATTTGATCAATACTGGCACTGATTAAGCTTGTTTCATCTGCACCTTCAAAGGCATGTGCGCCTTTGTGGCGAAACCATAAGCCAAACTCGGAAGCGGCCAAGGTACTCAACTGATTAAACTGCAGTCCCATGGCGATGTCGAACATCACTTGGTTTTCCCAGTCAAGCAGGGCAGCGCGTTGGCGTTCTTTTTCATGCGCGGAGTTTTGTGCAATAGAAAATAAACGATAAGACTCTTCGGCACGGGAGTTTTTATCATTGGACGCTGAATAGGCTTGGCTCATGACCTCCATGGCCATATCGATCAGCGCAGAAGTAAAAATTAAGCATTCGGCTTGCTCAGCGTGGCCATTTAATAGACGCGCTACGGTTTCTTTTAATACCCGTGCGCCGCGCAAAACCAGATGCACAGGAATATCAATGCGCGCATGCACGTCACCGATATGTTTTTGTTGGGCAATCACCGGGCGTAAATCCTCATCAGCAGTCAAGCTGAACAGAGTGATGATCCAGTTTTGCATCGAGCCACTGAGCCGTTCTTGTACTTGCTCGTTGGATAAAAACTGTGCCGCGTGCGGGTCTTCCAACATGTGCTTGTAGAAGCTTTCGGCAAGCTGTGGAGCATGCTGCTGTGCCAATTGTTGAGCGCAGCGATAAATGTTTTTTGACGTGCTCTCGAGCAACACTTGCCACTCTTTAATCAGTTGTTCTGTTGATATCTGCGTCATAATCGTGAATCTAGTATGATTTTGCCTATGTTCGCAGACTCTGATGCAGATTGGCCAGAATTCTGCGCAATTTAATCCCAGTAAACTAAAAGTTTGCTGCAGTACAGATGGGTTTAAGCGGTTATGGATATAGAACTTGCTCGCACATTTTTAGTGATTGTTCGTTGCGGTAGTTTTATTGCTGCAGCTGAGCAATTGTGTGTGACTCAGACCACAGTCACCGCGCGAGTTAAAAACCTTGAAGCGCAGCTTAATTGTCCACTGTTTGTACGTAACCGCGCCGGCGCTAGCTTGACTGTGCACGGAGAGCACTTTGTCCATTACGCCCATCAACTGCTGCAGACTTGGGAGGCTGCGCGTAACGCTTTGCCTTTTCCCGAGAGCTTACAAGTGCAGGTGCGCTTGGCGGCAGAAACCAGCTTGTGGAATCCGTTACTGAAAGACTGGTTTATGCAGTTGTCAAAGCAACAGACCAGCTATGCGGTGAATGCCAGCGTTTATGACGTCAATACGCTATGTAAAAAATTAGAAAGCGCTGAGTTGGATGCTGTGCTGATGCATCAGCCGCATTATTGGCCAGGTTTGCAGGTTGAGCAGATTCTTGAAGAGAAACTGGTGCAAGTGCAATCGGTGCAACAGCCAGACCCTTAC
>SMER01000173.1_pt1 | contig 13480 bp, 8 predicted proteins | sample 2456411 | NCBI WGS metagenome assembly SMER01 (sample SAMN10132597, study PRJNA489261) | soil metagenome | isolation source: day1 antibiotic-silt loam soil ammended with raw manure from dairy cow... | place: USA | collected 2015-05-01 | reverse complement strand
TAATATTAATATTTTCAATTGTCTTTTATTTCTATATTTTTAGACTATTAGATTAAGTTGTATTTATTTCTACATTCATACTTATCAAATTTATTACATTTATGTATCATAAATGTAAGTTGTTAGCCTCTCAGCCATTTGTTTTACATATTTGACAGCTTCTGATACAATTTTTATCTTAATCGTTTGTTGTATACCATATGTTTGCCATGATTTATTAAACTAATAAAATTCAAGCTTATGTACAAATTTTTTAATCTTAATAAGATAAATTTGCTGTTAGCAATATTTTTATGTTGTGGACAGATTGTCTTAGCTCAAAAAGTTTCTGTAAGCTCCACTATTGTGGACATCAAAAACGAACCGATTATAGGGGCGACTATTCTTGAAAAAGGTACTTCAAATGGTACTGTCTCTGATTATGACGGTAATTTTTCTCTTGATGTAGGTGTTGAAAACACTATTCAAATTAGTTATGTAGGGTATACACCTATTGAACTAAATGTAAACAATGTGCCAAATTTAATTGTAATGCATGAAGATGCAGCAACTCTTGATGAAGTTATAGTTACAGGCTATACTACTCAACGTAAAGCAGATCTAACTGGTGCGGTTTCTGTTGTTGATGTTGATGATATGATGTCTGTTTCTGAGAATAATCCAATGAAAGCGCTTCAGGGACGTGTGGCAGGAATGAATGTTAGTGCAGATGGCAATCCTAGTGGGGCTGCCACAATACGTATTCGAGGTATAGGCACACTCAATAACAATGATCCACTTTACATCATTGATGGTATGCCCTCTAAATCAGGCATGCATGAACTTAACTCAAACGACATTGAAAGTATTCAGGTTTTGAAAGATGCTTCATCGGCAAGTATTTATGGTTCTCGAGCAGCAAATGGAGTAATTATAATTACAACTAAACAGGGAAAACTGGGCAGAATTAAGGTTAATTTTGACTCATATCTTACAGCATCATTCTATAGCAATCGTTTGGAAACTCTTAATGCTAAAGAATATGGACAAACTCTTTGGCAAGCTAATATTAACGGAGGAAATGACCCCAACAATAATAATATTGGCTATCAATTTGAATGGAATCACGATAATGATGGTAACCCCTCTCTGAATAATATATTTCTACCAAAATACCTTGATGATAAGCACACCATGTATTCGAGTGACACCGATTGGTTTGATGAGGTTTCAAGAACAGGAATAATGCAATCCTACAACATGTCAATTAGCAACGGCACTGAAAATGGAAACTACTTTTTTTCCTTAGGATACTTCGACAATAAGGGAACAATTAAACATTCAAACTTCAATCGTATTTCAGCTCGTATAAATAGCGATTATAAACTGCTTGATGGTATGATTACTATAGGTGAAAATTTCACTCTCAACCATACTTCAGAACTTCAAGCGCCAGGCGATGTCCTCGATTTATCACTTAAAGCGATGCCAACGATACCTGTGCACACTATTGATGGAAAGGGCTGGGGAGGTCCAGTAAAAGGGATGAACGACCGCCAAAACCCTGTAAGGTTGATTACTGATAATAAAGATAATCCATACCGCTATTGGCGTACTTTTGGTAATGCATTTATTGATCTTGAACCTATAAAAGAACTCCATTTTCGTACAAGCTTTGGTGTTGATTATGGCAACTTTTATAAAAGATACATGCAAAAAACGTATACTTCTGGTTTTTTGAATAATAAAATAAGTGCCGTAAATTTAGAGCAAAGTCACTGGATGAAGTGGAATTGGACAAATACAGTAACTTACCAAAAAACAATTGATAAGCATGTTTTTGATTTGCTTGGAGGTTCAGAAATGTATCGCCAATCAGACATTTTTTTCAATGCATATACATCAGGCGAAAATGCTTTTGTTCTTGAAACGCCCGAGTATATGTGGCCGAGTGTAAGTACTGGAAAAGCTCAAGTGGGTGGTGGTCAAACTGGATATTCATTGCTCTCATTTTTTGGCAAGGCTAATTATGTTTATGATAATCGATATTTGACATCAGTTACCCTTCGCCGTGACGGATCTTCACGTTTTGGAAAAAACAACCGATGGGGAACTTTTCCTGCATTTTCGGTAGGGTGGCGTCTTTCTGAAGAGGGTTTTATGGAGAATACAAAAAATATCATTTCTGATTTAAAACTGCGTGCTGGATGGGGACAAACAGGTAATCAAGAAATTGACAACTATTCTATTTATACTATTTATGTGCCCGATTATGGAGTAGGTGACCCCACCTGGGATATTGTTAACGGTACGGCTTATGACATAACTGGAAACGGTTCAGGAACACTCCCAGCAGGATTCAGAAAAATTCAATCTGGCAATGATAATCTCAAATGGGAAACTACTACGCAAACCAATATTGGTATTGATTATGCTTTTTTGAACAATTCAATTTATGGCTCAGCAGAATACTATATTAAGGATACAAAAGATATTCTAATCAATCCTGCTTATCTTGGTGTGGTGGGTGAAGGCGGCAACAGCTGGGCAAATGGAGCATCGATGGAGAATAAAGGTGTTGAGTTCCTAGTTGGATATAGAAATACTACTAGCTATGGATTGAAGTTTGATATAACTGCAAATATATCAGGATTCAGAAATAAAGTAACACACTTACCTGAGGATGTTGAAAATTCATATGGTGGACGTGCTGGTGACAATATTCTTGGTCATCCTTACGGATCATTCTATGGTTATGTTGCCGACGGCATTTTTAAAACACAAGATGAAGTTGATGCTCATGTAATACAGGAAGGAAAAGCAGTAGGGAGAATACGTTATAAAAATGTTAATGATGAAGATGGTAAGGGTGAGATTAATTCAATGGATCAAACATGGATTGGCAAACCTTATCCCGATTTTTCTTATGGTTTAAATATCAATTTAGAATATAAAAATATTGATTTGAATATATTCTTTCAAGGTGTTCAAGGTGTGGATATAATTAATGGTGTAAAATACCAAACCGACTTCTGGAGTGTAGATGACATAAACTCAAACAAAGGAAGACGATTGTTAGATGCTTTCCATCCAATAACAAATCCTGATTCTAACATCCCAATGTTGCAGAATACCAGTACGAATGATGAGGGAAGATTCTCAACTTACTTTGTGGAGAATGGTTCGCACATAAAAATGCGTAATATTCAGTTGGGTTATAATTTACCCTCGGCTTTTACTGATAAAGTGAAGTTAGATAGACTCCGCTTTTATATCAGTGGGCAGAATTTGTTTACTATTCATTCAAAAAACTACACAGGTGTAGATCCCGAAAACTCAGGGTTTGGTTATCCAATTCCAACGACTTGTACTATCGGATTAAATTTAACTTTTTAACACTTATAATCGATGAAAACTTATACATATATATATTCAGTTTTAATGGCAGTTTTTGTTTTCTCATCATGTTCAGATTTTCTTGATGAAAAACCAAAAAGTATACTAACACCTGGTGAAGTAAAAGAGGCCTATGAAGGTGCGCTTATTGCTGCTTACTCTGCTTTAGGAAACGATCATTATGATGCTCCCTTTAGTCTCTGGCCCTATGGTACTGTTCGTTCAGATGATGCCTATAAAGGCGGGTCTGGTGAACAAGACATGTCCGTTTTCCATTTTTTTGAAGTATCGAACAATATCACTACAGAGTTTGGTGAAGTTGATAAGCTTTGGTATCAATGTTATCTTTCAATTTCAAGAGCCAATTCAGCAATTAATACCATTAATGCTGCAAACGATTTTGAAGGAAAGAACGCAAAAATTGCTGAGGCACGCTTTCTACGTGGACACTTTTATTTTTTGCTGAAAGTTCTATTCAAATACATTCCATATGTTGATGAAACTATTCCTATTGCTGATTATGGTAATGTCTCTAACACGGCACTTACAAATGATGAGCTTTGGCAAAAAATTGCCGATGATTTTCAGTTTGGTGTTGATCATCTACCTGTTAAACAAAGTGATAAGGGTAGAGCAAATAAATATGCAGCTGCAGCTTATTTAGCAAAAACATATTTGTATAAAGCTTATCGTCAGGATGATAAGGAATCAAACGCTGTGACTTCAATTAATTCTGATGATTTGCAAAAGGTTGTAAAATATGCTGACATGCTTATTTCTTCTCCGTATGGTTTGGAGGATGATTTTGGATATAATTTTTTGCCAGGAAGTTTCGAAAATGGAATAGAATCAGTTTTTGCTGTTCAGTATTCTAGTGAAGATGGAACTAAATTTGGACGAGTAAACTTCTCTGATTTGCTTTCAGTACCAATGAAGCTTGGTTGTTGCGACTTTTTAAAACCATCACAAACTTTGGTAAATGCTTTTCGTACCCAAAACGGTTTGCCGATGTTTGAAAATTACAATACAAACCAAAATGGTTATGCAGAGCAAAATGATCCTCGATTATTTCATACAGTAGCTTTACCCGGCATGCCTTACAAGTATAACGAAACGAGAATATATGAGGAAGACTGGAACCGTAACCCTAATACATATGGTGTTTATGCTTCACTAAAAGAGAATGTTGATCCAGATTGTGATTGTTTTATTGAAATGGTTCCTTTTTATACAAATACCAAGAATAGAATACTTATACGTTATGCTGATGTTTTGTTGATGAAAGCAGAGGCATTGATAGAGCTACACTCTGCAAATGAAGCTTTGCCATTGATAAATGCTGTGCGTGAAAGAGCAATAAAAAGTACTGATCTTATCTATTATGCTTCTGATAAAGTAGATGTTGCTACATATCAGAATGGGGTTAACTGTGTGTGGAATGAGGATTTTGCACGTCAAGCTTTGCGATGGGAAAGACGTTTAGAGTTTGCGATGGAAAACGGACGATTCTTTGATTTGGTTCGTTGGGGTATTGCACATGATGTTATGAACAATTATTATAATGTGGAAAAATCTCGTCGATACTATTATGGTGGAGCACATTTCATTAAAAATAAACATGAATATCTGCCTATACCAGAACAGCAGATTAAATTCAGTAAATATTTATATGAGCAAAATGCAGGTTACAAATAAAAATAATAAGTATGAAAACATTAAGATATATATTATTAGCAGTATTGACATTGTTTAATTTTGTTCAATGTGAACAATCAGATCGTGAGAAATTAGATCTTTCAGGCGATGTAGATATATTGTCGTTTAATGTTGATGGCTTTGATGCTGAAATAGACAATAACGCTTTGACTGTCAAATTGATGATGCCTCCTGGGTCAGATTTGAGAAGTTTGAAACCAGTTGTGGCAGTTTCTGAAGGAGCTACAGTTTCTCCGACATCCAATACAGAAATCGATTTTAGCAATTCTATGTCTTCTCCAGTTGAGTATAATGTTTACAATAAAAATGTATACAATACTTATAAGGTAAAGATTGAAGAAGTAAAGGCTAAAATAACTTTATTCAAAATAGGTGATATTGTAGGAGATATTAATGAGTTAGAAAAAACCATTACCCTATTTGTGCCGTCTGGAATGGATGTAAGCGAAGTGATACCAGCTATCTCGTATACTGAGGGTGCAATAATATCTCCCGCTATAGGTGAGGCTGTTGATTTAACGAACCCTGTTGTTTATACTTTGGATTATGCTAATGCTCAATTCCATTATACAGTTAATGTTAAGTTTGGTGAAACTCCAGGACTTGTAATTTTTAATGGTGAAGATGTTTCTCCGGTATGGGGAAATCTTGCAGCTACTGTAGATAGTCCTTTTCCAAATCCTAAAACAGATGGTATAAACAGTTCACCTTTTTGTGCTTCTATTATAAAGAGCGGTGAAGATACTGATAATGGAGGAAAGCCATGGTCGGGTGGTGCGCTTTGGAATAACAGTAAGGTCAATATTGATCCAGCTGAATATGGGAGCTTCACATTGATGGTGCTAAAAGAGGTGCCTGGTGATATACAGTTAGAAATACAGTCTGGGGATGAGCAATCTAAAGAGTGGCTTAAGGTATGGTATAGTGAAGAAAATTTAGGCGAGTGGACTAAACTCACTTTCAAAATTCCAGATAGTTTTAAAGCTGTAATCAATAATATTTTGGTTGCTCCACATTGTCATGATGCTGGACAACCCATCCCTTTTGAAACACAAAGAATGTATTGGGATGAATTAATAGCAATTCCAAGATAATATCTATTAAATGGTTGGCCTTTTTATTTGATGAATAATATGACCAACCATTTACACCACTCTGACATCTATTATATATCGGGATTAATTAGAAGTTAATTTGACATATTAATCAAAAGTAATGAATTGTACTAAAATAATTTTATCAATAGTTTCGGTATTATGCTTTGTCAAGTGTGGAAATGCAGATGAGCAAATACCTGAGGTAGATAACCCAAAAGTTGACATATCACTAAGTTATCATACGCCTTCGTCATCCAAAGAACCCTATCAGACATTCTTCAAGCCAATAAATGCGGAAACAGGTGATCCAATGCCTTTTTATAATAAAGAAGATAAAATGTTTTATATCTATTTTCTTTTGGGGAATTTTACTGGCTATTCAAGAGGTGGAATCTATTTAACTAAAACAAAAGACTTTTCACAGTTTCAGCCTGTCTCTCCCCAAATACTTACTGGTGATCAAGCTGATATAGATAAACATATTGGCACAGGGAGTTGTGTAATGAAGAATAATACTTATCATTTCTTTTATACAGGCTTTAATGATGGGCCAAGACCTTCAATAGCTACAAAAGCAACGTCTGATAAATTAACAGGTGGTTGGATGAAAGCACCTTCCCTTGCAATTAATGCACCTGAAGGATTTGAAGCAGGTGAGTTTAGAGATCCACACGTATACTGGGATGATACTCGCAATAAATATGTAATGCTTGTTGGTAGTCGTAGTCATGGTAAATCAGCTATAGTTCGCTTTCAATCAAGCGATTTAACCGAATGGGAACCCATTGAAAGTATTTTTAGCACCAACTCCGAAAATCCGAAAAAGTTTGAAATAGAAACTGATACTTGGATACATGAATGTGTTGATGTTTTTAAAATGAATAATCATTGGTATATGGTTTTTTCACGACTTAACAGAGACGACCATCGCAAAACTTTTTATCGAATAGCTGATAATCCCGATGGACCCTGGGTTAAAGCTAAAGATGAAAAAGGACATCATGAAACTTTTGATGGTCTTTACCTTTATGCTGGTAAAACAGTATCCGATGGTGCAAATAGATATATTTCAGGCTGGGCATCTTCTGGACAGAAGAGGCAATCTAATGGAGAGTTGTCTTGGGGAGGAATGTTGATTACACATAAATTAGTTCAACAATCGAGTGGTAAATTGTATCCCACCATTCCTGAAGCAGTAAGCGAGAAATTTCCTCAAGAGTCAGAAATAAAGGATATTAAACGTAATGGAGGCGTTGTGGGAGATAAAGATAGATTTACTCTGAGCAACAATGGTAAAGTGGTTTTTAATCGTATCCCAAAATCAACCAAAATTAAATTGAAGATTGATGCATCAAAAGCAGAAAAAAAATTTGGCATTGCTTTTGGAGCTCACGATAATCAAGATGATGTTTATAAGTTAACTTTCGATTTAAGTGCCAATAACAATTATAATACTCCTGCTCTTTTTATGATTCATCATAATAATGAATATAACTTCACTCCCTTAATTGTTCCAGCAACTAAAATATTCGATGTGGAAATTGTAATTGAACGTCAGGTGTGCATATTGTATGTTAATGGAAATGTAGCTTTTACGAATACTATTTCAAATATGGAAGAAAACCCATGGATGATATTTTCGGAAACCGATATGGTGACTTTTTCGGATATAAAACTTTTCAAATAAGAACTATAAATTCTTTTGATAATAATGCCAAAACAGGGCTAACAAAAAATTAAAATAACTATAACTATAACTATAAATATAATGAAAAAACTTGTATACTTATTATTCGTGTCTATTACATTCTTGTTTTTATCATGTTCACAAAAGGATATTCTAATCGATGACTTTGAATCTGGTACTTATGAGAAATGGACAGTAAAAGGTAATGCGTTTGGAGATGCTCCAATTCAAAGATCAGATGAAATATTACAACATAACAATAAACTAGGGAAATATTATGCCGATAGCTTTGGTGGTAATGATAGTTTATTTGGAACACTAACATCCGAAGAGTTTATTATTGAGCGGAATTTTATAAACTTCTTGATTGGAGGAGGTACTCAACAGGAGTTGTATATTGAACTTGTTGTAGATGGAAAATCAACCGCAAAAAGTCACTCACTTGTATCAAATGAGAATCTAAACCGACTGGCATGGGATGTAAAAGACTATAAAGGTAAATCAGCTTTTATCCGTATTGTGGATAGTATAGGTGGTGGATGGGGACATTTGTTAATTGACGATATTTTTCAGAGTAATACAAATAAAAGTAATATTACAACAGATTATCAGATTGTGTTTGATGTGGATAGTACATACTTGTTAATACCAATTGAAGATAATGCACCAGAAATCGAAGTGCAACTCTCTATAGAGGATTCTAATGTGGGTGTTCCAATGCACATTCGTGTTGCTCAAACTACAATTGATTACTGGATACCAATAAATTTATCAGAATATAAAAACAAAAAAGCGGCACTTACTTTCCCATTTGTAAATAAATCAGATATCGGTATATCACAAATTAAGCAGTCTTCATCTTATGATTATGACTATAATGAAACTTATCGTCCTGACTTTCATTTTTCACCAAAATATGGTTGGATGAATGATCCTAATGGAATGGTGTATCATAATGGAGAGTATCATTTATTTTATCAATATAATCCTTACGGTTCTTTATGGGCTAATATGCATTGGGGGCATGCAGTATCAAAAGATCTCATAACTTGGGAATATTTACCAATTGCTTTAACACCTGATTCTTTGGGTGATATATTCTCAGGAAGTTCAGTAATTGATAAAAATAATACTGCCGGCTTTGGTGAAAATGCGTTAATTGCAATATATACTTCTGCGGGGGAAATTCAAACCCAGTCAATTGCTTACAGTCTAGACAATGGACGAACTTTTACTACCTATAGTGGTAATCCCGTATTAAGTGATTTGAGTTATCCCGATTTTCGTGATCCTAAAGTATTTTGGCATAACGAAAGCAATCAGTGGGTCATGTCGTTAGCAACAGGGCAAACTATCTCTTTATATGGGTCAAAAAATATGAAAGAATGGGCTAAGCTTAGCGAATTTGGCGATGGAATTGGATCGCATGATGGTGTTTGGGAATGTCCTGATTTAATAGAGCTTAAGTACAATGGTCAAAGCAAGTGGGTATTATTAGTAAGTATTAATCCCGGAGGACCTAATGGTGGAAGTGCTACGCAATACTTTATAGGAGACTTTGATGGCATCACTTTTACACCCGATGAAAATCCATATCCAATTTGGCTTGATTACGGTCGAGACAACTATGCAGGTGTAACTTGGAGCAATATTCCTGAATCAGACGGTCGCAAATTATTTATAGGATGGATGAACAACTGGGATTATGCCAACCAAATTCCACCTGTTAATTTTGCAGGAGCCATGACCTTACCTCGTACATTAAAATTGATGCATAATGGGAATCATCTTGTTGTTGCTAATCCACCAGCAGAAGAGGTTAATGCATTACGTGGTAAGTCTAGAGAGCTTGATTCCTTTAGAGTTAACAAATCACATCAGATAAAGGAATTAACAACTGAAATGAATGATGTTTTCGAAATAGAGATGGAGATAGAAACAAATTCTTCATCAAAATTCAGTTTTGTTTTGAGTAACGAAGTTGAAGAGAAGATAGTTTTTGATTTCGATCTTGAAAGTGGTTTGTTCAGAGTTGATAGATCGAAAAGCGGATTAGTTAGTTTTAGCAACAAATTTTCATCAAATAAGAGCGAAGCTCCATTAATAAAAAGAGAAATCTATAAAGTAAGGCTTTTCATTGATAAATTATCGACTGAATGCTTTATAAATGACGGCGAATTGGTGCAAACTAATACTGTTTTCCCTTCATCACCATACAATACAATCACTTTTAATTGTGAGGGTGAAATAAAAGTGAACAAAATGAATGTTTACCCAATTCAGAAACAAAAATGATAGATTATATAACAAAACGAAAACAATTCTTTGAATCACTCTTCTTTTAAAAAATAATTATGAACATAACAAGACAAGAAAATAAATATTTAAAGATTATCCCAGTAATTTTGGCTTTTTTTGCCATGGGATTTGTAGATTTAGTTGGTATAGCAACCAACTATGTTAAAGCAGACTTTGATCTATCGGATACAGTTGCAAATCTTTTTCCTTCTATGGTCTTTTTCTGGTTTCTCATCTTTTCCGTTCCCACGGGAATGCTTATGAATAGGATAGGACGTAGAAAAACAGTACTGTTAAGTTTAATCATAACAACTGCAGCATTAGCCCTTCCCTATTTAAACTACAGTTTTGCATCTATGCTGGTTTCATTTTCTTTGCTTGGCATTGGAAATACATTAATGCAGGTATCGATTAATCCACTTTTATCTAATATTGTGAGGGGTGAAAAGCTAGCGAGTTCATTAACTCTTGGGCAATTTGTGAAAGCAATAGCTTCATTTATAGCCCCACTGATTGCTGCCTGGGCTGCAGCAAGTTTTGGTGACTGGAAACTCCTCTTTCCTATCTTTATGGCTATAGCAGTAATAGCCACAATTTGGCTCGGTCTTACCCAAATTAAAGAAGAAGAGATTACAGATAAAACTTCAACTATATTTCAATGCTTATCCTTGTTAGGAGACCGAATAATCTTACTTTCATTTTTGGGGATAATATGTCATGTAGGTATCGATGTAGGGGTAAATGTTACTGCACCAAAAATATTGATGGAAAGACTAGACATGCCTCTTACTGAGGCAGGCTTTGCAACCAGTCTTTATTTTCTATTTCGAACTATTGGTACATTTACTGGAGTGATTGCATTAGCACGTACTTCCGCAAAGAAAGTTTTTGGAATTAGCGTTATTTTAATGTTATTTTCTATGATTGGTCTACTTATGTTCCATAATCTAACACTTATTTATATTTCTATCGCTTTAGTTGGATTAGGTAATTCTAATATTTTCCCTATCCTATTATTCAAAGCTATGTCATACTTACCTACTAAGAAAAACGAGGTGTCTGGTCTGATGATAATGGGTTTGTTTGGCGGAACTATTTTTCCTTTAATGATGGGGCTACTTTCCGATACTATGAATTCTCAGATGGGAGCTCTTATTGTTTTGAGTGTAGGAGTAGCTTATCTAATATTTCTATCATTTAAACTTAGAAAAGGATAATTTCGAAATGATTTGAGGTAGTTTTTCTCTTTGCTTAGATAAAATCAGGTAGATTTATTTATATAATAATAATAATCAATATGAAAAAAATAATAGTTGGATTAGGTGAAATACTTTGGGATGTATTTCCAGAACAGAAAATACTGGGAGGTGCTCCTGCAAACTTCGCATATTATGTTTCTCAATTTGGATTTAATGGTAATGTAATTAGTGCTGTAGGTGATGATATTCTAGGAAAAGAAATTCTCAATTCTTTGGAAGAAAAAAGTCTTAACTGTTTGATTGAGACAACTAGTTTTCCTACTGGAATAGTACAAGTAACCTTGAGTGGAGAGGGTATTCCTAGTTATGAAATTTGTGAAAACGTAGCTTGGGACAATATACCATTTACAGAACATACTGAAAAATTGGCTAATAAAGCTGCTGCAGTATGTTTTGGATCTCTTGCGCAGAGAAGCAAAACTTCGCGTGAGACAATAAGAAGATTTCTGCTAGCTACTCCACCAGATTGCTTGAGAATATTTGATGTCAATCTGCGTCAACATTTTTACGATCAAAATGTCATTGAAGAATCACTCAAAATATGTAATGTTTTGAAGATGAATGAAGATGAGCTTGAAATATTGGCAGGCATGATAAAATTGGATGTGAAAAATGATATAGAATTTTGCAAACATTTATTGAAAAAAAATCATCTTGAAGTAATTATTTTAACAAAAGGTGCAGAAGGGAGCTATATTTTCACAAAAAACGATATGTCATTTCAATCAACACCTAAAGTACAAGTTGCAGATACTGTTGGAGCCGGAGACTCTTTTACTGCTGCTTTCGTCTCTGCATTTTTATCAGATAAATCGATAAAGGAATCACATCGTATTGCAGTTGAGGTTTCAGCTTTCGTATGTCAAAAATATGGAGGTATGTCGGAATTGAATCCATCAATTACGAGGTTGATAAAATAGAGTAAGATATCTTTTTAACTTGATGATAATTTATATTCATCGAATAAAATCAATATTCTTTAAATAGCTTTTCTTTATTATTGCTATTTCCCAACTGAAAACTGATTGACATGTAGATTTATATAAATTATATTTTCCTCAAGTTTAAATCAATAAATCTATACCCCGAGGTGCAAGGTGCAAGTGTCTATATATAGACCTTGCACCTTGCACTCAGGTATGTAATTGATTTACAACATTGTTGCATATTAGAAAAAATGTATTAACTTTGAACCTGAGTTACATGCAGACAAAAAGTAGACATAACATACAAGATTGCATCGACTTCGATATTTCCCAAATCGTACACCAGAGCTTTTAAAGTTTTGTAAACGATTAGATTTGAACGGAATATGTTGAGAGGTTCAATTCCCTCTCTCTCCGCACAAACCTCGTAGACAATTATTGTTTACGAGGTTTTCTTTTTTTATACCTATTGAAGAATATATAGAATGGTTTATAATGTGGTTGGTGGAGAAAATTCGAGAGGTAGGTAGAGAAAACTCATGAATTTTCTCTACGGGCTATACTCTGCAATGTACAGTTTTCATTTCAAGCCTGAAAGGGTAACTTAAATTTGCAGGAAACCCCGTTCGCATGGCTCTCTTACCCCAGAGAAATAGAAATCCGATTTCACGGGGCAGGCGCGATGAAATGTTAATTTTATTTTCCAGAGGCAAGACCTGTGCTGTTGTTAACATACTGGATAATGAAAAAGTCTGAAGACTTGCACAAGCAAAACGGGTTAGACAATAATGATAAATAGTGAGCAGCAAGGGCATTGCGGCTCCAAATCCACTGACTATTGGTTTTTAGAGTTTGGTGATTAACGTATTGTTGTCTTTGACAGAAATTATTCAAGGTTTTCTCTTTCAGACGTGCAAGGTTCAAATGCAGTAATATACTTAATTGATAAAGTGATAATCCCCTAAGTACATGACAAAAAAATAAATATATCTATACTTGATTGATTATGAGATTTTAAAAGAACTGAGGCAATAAATGTCAATCCATGTTTAAAGAAGCTTTTAGCTCTTCTTCCATTATTAAGCATTCTAATTGGTTTGTCGTATTCATGCAAGTAAATAC
>SMER01000172.1_pt1 | contig 13495 bp, 11 predicted proteins | sample 2456411 | NCBI WGS metagenome assembly SMER01 (sample SAMN10132597, study PRJNA489261) | soil metagenome | isolation source: day1 antibiotic-silt loam soil ammended with raw manure from dairy cow... | place: USA | collected 2015-05-01 | reverse complement strand
CAATTGCTTTATCGGGGAAGTTGCGGTCACTCACATAGCGTTCGGTTAGTGTTACACATGCTTTTAAAGCCTCGTCTGTATATTTTACATTGTGATGCTCCTCGTATTTGTCTTTGATATTATGTAATATCTGCAGTGTTTCTTCAGAAGTAGTTGGATCAACAATTATCTTTTGGAAACGACGTTCTAAAGCACCGTCTTTTTCAATAGTCTTTCTGTATTCGTCAAGTGTTGTTGCTCCCACACATTGTATTTCGCCTCTTGCAAGAGCAGGTTTCAGCATATTTGCAGCGTCTAACGAACCTGCAGCTCCACCAGCACCTACAATAGTATGAATTTCGTCGATAAACAGAATTATATTGGGGTTCTTAGACAATTCGTTTAAGATTGCTTTGATGCGTTCTTCAAACTGTCCACGATATTTTGTTCCAGCTACAATTGATGCCATATCTAACGCAATTACACGTTTGTCGAACAAAATGCGAGATACCTTTTTCTGAATAATGCGCAATGCTAATCCTTCTACAATGGCCGACTTACCAACACCTGGCTCACCAATGAGGACAGGGTTGTTCTTTTTGCGTCGGCTCAAAATTTGAGACAAACGCTCTATTTCTATATCGCGTCCTACTATGGGATCCAATCTGTTTTCAGCAGCAGCCTTAGTTATGTCAGTTCCAAAATTATCCAACACTGGTGTGTCAGATGTTGTTTTGGAAGATGCTCCTCCTGGAGGATTTTGTGATGAAGGGCGACCTTTCATATCATCGTCATCATCATCTGTAAAATCTGCTCCCATCATTGGACTATCTGTTTTGTCATCCAATTCTTTGTCTTTTCTTGTGTCAACTATACTTTTCACGTATAATAGCGTGCTTGTATAATCAACATTGAATGAGCTCATGATTGAATTGATCAATGTTTTTTTGTCTTTTAGCAGTGCCAAAAGTAAATGTTCTGAGTCTGTTGGGACGCTCTTGGTGAGACGTGCTTCCAATATGCTCATCTTTAATACCTTCTCGGTGCTTTTAGTTACTACCAATTCGTTGTTACCCTCTTCATCGGGTTCCTGAATTTGCCTTATTTGAGAGTCAATCTGTTCTTTCAATGATTTTAGATTAACATCAAAATCTTGCAAAATCTGAATTGCTAATCCATCACCATCACGTAGTATACCTAGCATTAGATGTTCTGGACCAATATAGTTGTTCTGTAGTCTTCCAGCTTCTTCACGGCTATATGCCATGATATCTTTTACTCGCTTAGAAAATTTGTTATTCATTTCTTTATCCTTCCTTGTAATATTATACTGTACAGAGTACAAATATAAGAGTTATTTTGTTGGTGCTATAATTACTAGCTACATTTCTTAGTGCAAAAACGGTGCCAACATCAATTTAACAAACATATTTCATTATTGTTTTAAGACAAAATAAGCGATACATTATAAATAATGTACCGCTTATATGACTATTTATATAGTAAAGGTTTATTATGACAACATTGAAGTTAACATCCAAACTGTTTTTTCTTGTCCTGAAATATAGTCACCAATGAGAGCAATAGTTGCTTCGTCATTTGCTTCACCAGCAAGTTCTAGAATGTTGCGTTCTTTAGCAATCAATATTTTTAGGTAATCTAAAATTAGTTTTAATGCTTCGTCTCCACCAGAAACAACACCTGTTTCTTTGATTTCGTTATTTTTCAAATAGTCGCTGAAGTTGTGCTTTGGAGTTTCGCCAAGCATTAAGATGCGTTCTGCAACTTCGTCAATTTGATCTGAAACTACGTCATACATTTCTTCAAATGCTTCATGCAATTGGAAAAATCTAGGACCTTTTATGTTCCAATGGAAACCACGTAGGTTTGTATAATAAACTTGTAAGTCGGCTAAAAGGTTTTGTAACTCGTCGCTAACTTTTTTTGTCTTTTTTGTGTCTAAACTTAAATAATCTGTTGTTTTCATACTTATTTTTTTATTATGTGTTTGTAAATTATCAAGTGTAAAGATACAAATTTTAGACATGAATTCAAAATAAATGAACCTCTATGTTGTATTGATTCTGTCTATCACTTGCATTTAATGAATGAATAAACATTTTAAAATTTGAAATAAAGCGATACACTTTCCAAACCCTACAGTGTTTTTGCAAAATCAATTATATAAGAGCGAGAGGTGAAGAGAAATTCCTTACTCTTACTGCTTTTTGTTAGTATTGTTATTATATTTAGGTATACCTCGCGTTTTCAAATTCGATGTAACTCGTGGTTTAGCTTTCGATCCAGGAATATAATCGTGACGATACATATTAAATAGCAATACTAAATAAGAGAGGAGCAAAGGACCAAAAATAACCCCCCAAAATCCAAACATTTGAAGACCAAGGATTACACCAAAGATAGTGATAAGTGGGTGGATGTCAGCCAACTGCTTTTGAAGCATAAAGCGTGCAACATTATCAACTCCTCCTATAATAATAGTGCCATACAGCAAGAATAGAACTCCAGATAAATGTTCGCCAGCTATAAAAAACGCAAAACTTAATGGAATCCACACCGCCATTGTGCCTATAACTGGCAAAATGGTTGAAAATGCGGTTAATACTGCAAAAAGGATTGGTCTATCAATCCCAAACATATAATATCCCCCCAATGCAAAAATGCCTTGAATGATACCTAATAAAGGAATGCCAATTGCATTTGCACGTATAATCTCTTTTGTTTCTTCGGCAAGTATTTGCTTATTTTCTTCGCGAAAAGGGAGTATTTCTTTAAGTCCTCTTTCAAATCCTTTATAATTATAAAGCATATAATAAAGTATGAAGAGTACTACAATGCTGTTTAAGATAAAAGAATAGGTGCTTGCTGCTAAAAACTGCAACATTGTTCCGCCCAGTTTTGGGAGAAATGACAAATTATCAAGAGAAATAAGATCATAACCTGTTTGATCTTCAATCATACGGATGAATCCTTCAACTTGTGTCAATATTATTTGAGTGTCAAATTCTATCCCCGATAATGTATCCACCACAAGAAGAGCAAACGCCGTAAGAGGTATTAAAAAAACGAGTAATGCTTCTATCAAAAGAAGAGAGGCACTTAAATGGCGATTCCATTTCTTCTTTTCTGTAAGATAGGCCATTTGGTTGCGTATCATTACAAACAAGGTTGAGGCTCCAAAGAGTCCACTAAGAAAGGGTCTTCCTTCTTTGAAGAATATCAAACCAAGCACAATAAGAAGACCAATTAAGATGTATTTATACTGAGGGTTTTTTACCTTTATCATTTAAAATATGTTGCATATTAAAGTGTGAATCTATTTAAAAAAAATCTTCGGGTTGTGCAAAACCTCCATGAATAAGCGCTTTTTTAGCCTTTTCGTAGTCTTCTTCGGATACCTGCATGTCTATGTCTCCTATGGAATAGGACAACTGGCTTGCAGTGTAATTTTTGAGATATACAGTAATGCCTTCCATCTCCAAAAAGGATTGTGCTACGGCAACCTCCGATGGGAAATTAAATGTTTTGATAGTGAGTAAATCCATAAAATCCTCCTTCTTTTTTATTTACATACAAATATATGTATAATTATATTGGTTTAGTCTCAAATAAAATGGTTTGTCTCCTTTTTTTGAATTAAATTTGAAACAAATATATTTTATAGTAATAAAACAATCAATTATGAAAAAAGTTGCACTTATAACCGGCGCAACATCAGGAATAGGAGAAGCCACAGCCTGTATGTTTGCATCAAACGGTTACGATCTAATTATCACCGGTCGTAGATCTGATAGATTGATGACTTTGAAAAACAAATTAGAAAATGATACTACGCGTGTTCTCGATTTATGCTTCGATGTAAGAAGTGAAATAGATGTGAAACAGGCATTGAACAAATTACCCAAAGATTGGAAAATAATAGATGTACTTGTAAATAATGCTGGATTGGCAGCTGGTTTAGAATCTTTTGATACGGGAAGTTCTGATGATTGGAACCGTATGATTGATACAAATGTGAAAGGACTGCTCTATGTGTCATATGAAGTTGCACAGATAATGAAAGAGAACAAAACTAATGGACACATTGTTAATATCGGCTCAATAGCAGGCAAAGAGGTATATCCGAATGGAAATGTATATTGCGCCAGCAAACATGCAGTAGATGCATTGAGCAAAGGTATGCGCATGGATTTGTTGAAGCACAACATAAAAGTGACACAAATATGCCCTGGTGCTGTTGAAACTGAATTTTCTTTGGTAAGATTTCACAACGATGCCGAGAAAGCAAAAACTGTTTATGAAGGCTATGAAGCTCTTGTTGCTTCTGATATTGCTGATTGCATTTGGTTTGCCGTGTCTCGTCCGCTACATGTAAATATAAATGATATGATAGTGATGCCTGCTGCACAGGCTTCATCATCAGTGTTTTTCAAAAGCAATAGTTAGATTGAATAAAATAATAAATAGAAATTAAGTCGAAAATAAACAACATTGTCTTGTGTCAAATACCTAAAGAAATAGATTATGAAAAAAATTTTATTAAGCCTAACGTGTATGTTATCTGCCCTAACTGGATACTCCCAAGAGAACGTAGAGTATCAAAAACCTCCAGCTTCTATTTTAGAACTGGTAGATGTGGAGAGAGCTCCAATAGTTGCTATCGATAGTAAGAAAGAGCAAATGCTCTTTTATTATCGCGATGCATTTAAGTCTTTATTAGATCTGAGTCAACCCGAGCTTCGATTAGCGGGGTTGCGCATCAATCCCAAAACTAATATATCGAGTACAACAAGCTTTTATACAAACATAAAGTATAAAAAGCTAAATGATAAAGAGTTACAACAGATAGCTAATTTGCCAGCTGATGCACGAATTACTTATACATCCATGTCGCCCGACGAAACAAAATTGGCCTTCACCAACACTTCTGACGAAGGTGTGGAGCTATGGATGGTAGATTTAAAAACATTGCAAGCTACACAACTCACCGATGCAATACTCAACGCCAATACGGGTTCGCCCTACAGCTGGTTTAGCAATAGCGAATCGATGCTTGTAAAAACGCTTCCTGAAGACCGCAAAACCTTAATTAGCAAAGAGGATGCAATTCCTACTGGTCCTATCGTTACAACCAGCGATGGACAAATATCTCAAAACAGAACTTATCAAGACTTGTTGAAAAACAAAACCGACGAAGCCAACTTCGAAACGTTGATGACCTCTGAGATTTACAAAATAAATGTTGATGGTTCTAAAACCATGTGGAAAGAGCGTAATCTTCATAGAGGCATGTCCTTTTCGCCAAATGGTGAGTATGTTCTGCTAAATACTATTACTCCACCTTACTCTTATTTGGTGCCGTTTTATAGTTTCCCTGTTAAAACTGATATCTATACAGCCGATGGCAAATTGGTTACCGAATTTCATCACAGCGCATTGCTCGAGAACTTGCCCATTGGCTTCATGGCCACAGAAACAGGAAAGAGAAGCATTTCTTGGAGATCTGATAACCCTGCCACTCTCTACTGGGCAGAGGCTCTTGATGGTGGAGATCCTGCCAACGAAGTTCCGTATCGTGACGAAGTGTATCAATTGGAAGCTCCCTTTTCAGGTACACCTCAGTTTTTGACAAAAACAATCAATAGATATGGTGGAATCTATTGGGGAAACAACCAATATGCTCTTTTGCTTGATCAGTGGTGGAATACAAGGAATCAGAAAACATATGTTTTCAATCCATCTGACAATATTGTTGAGCCAACTATTATTACAGATCGTAACTATCAAGATGTTTACAGCTCTCCAGGTTCGCCTCACACACAGCGAAACGATATGGATAGAAATGTCCTTACCATTGAGAAAGACAATATCTACATGTTTGGCGATGGATTTACAGTCGATGGTCAATTTCCTTTCATTGACGAATTGAATCTGAAAACTTTGAAAAAGAAAAGACTCTATACTTCAACCTACACCAACAAGGTAGAAGATCTCTATTCATTTATCGACATAAAGAAAGGAACAGTACTCACACGCATGCAATCGCCGACTGAGTATCCAAATTATTATGTGCAAAACATCAAAAACAAGAAAAAGCCTGTAGCGGTGACTTCTTTTGAAAATCCATTTAAAAGCATTGCCGATGTTCATAAAGAGGTAATTACATATAAGCGTGACGATGGGGTAGAGCTCTCAGGCACACTATACTTACCAGCTGGATATGACAAGAACAAAAAAGAGAAACTCCCTATGGTAATGTGGGCATATCCAACCGAATTTAAAGACAAGAGCAGTGCAGGACAAAGCACATCTAATCCAAATTCGTTTACCTATCTCTCTTATGGCAATCCAATATATTGGGTAACAAGAGGCTATGCCATTTTGGACGATGCTTCCTTTCCTATTGTAGGCGAAGGCGACACACAGCCAAATGATACTTTTGTGGAGCAGCTTGTTGCAAATGCCAAAGCGGCAATTGATGCTGTAGATGCATTGGGATACATTGATAGGAACAGAGTAGCAGTTGGTGGACACTCCTATGGAGCATTTATGACTGCTAATTTGCTAACTCATTCCAATTTGTTTGCAGCAGGCATTGCCCGTAGCGGAGCATACAACCGTACACTCACACCCTTTGGTTTCCAAAGCGAAGAACGCAACTATTGGACATCGCCAGATGTTTACAACATCATGTCGCCCTTTATGAATGCTGATAAAATGAAAACCCCACTATTGCTTACTCATGGAGAGGATGACAATAACTCTGGAACGCACACCATGCAGAGCGAGCGTTATTTTCAAGCTCTCAAAAGCTTTGGAGCTCCCGTAAGATTGGTTGTCTTACCTAAAGAGAGTCACGGCTATGCTGCTAAGCAAAACATATTGCATCTGTTGTGGGAACAAGATCAATGGCTGGACAAATATGTGATGAACAAAAAAGATTGATGCTTGTTTTGTATACATGCGTTTTTACATAAAGTTTTAAATTAATATTGGTCTCCCGAAAGTTGTGAAATTTTCGGGAGACCTTTTTTTATTTGAATATATAGATTATATATAGATTATAATGATGGGCTATTTTAGCGTTTTGCAATCAAAACTAATTTCGAACATAAGGTGGAAAAAAAGAAAAACGGTCGCGAATTGGACGTTTATGCCATGAAAATCAGATTCACGATCGAGAATTGGATGTCTAACATTTTGAGACTTGGAACAATAGAAGAGGAACTGTTATTGGTCATTAAAAAAGTACTTTTTTGTGATAATATGAAAGAAAAAAGTCTCTCAAAAAGGAAAAGCACCCTAAAATTGAAAAATCATCTATGGACAAAAGAAAATCTCCATCGGGAATTGTATTTTGAAGAGGAGAATGACACAGATTCGGCCAACAAAACGAAAATAACCTATTGAAAGTTATTTTACCGTTGTGTTTACAATTTTCAACATTTTAGAGCATTTTGTTTGACTGCAATATGTTTAAAAAAAAGATAAGTCTATATGTTCAAATAAAAGGCTTTAATAGTATAATGAGAACATAAAAAAAACGCAGCATATATATATATATCTGCTACGTTTATCTTTTCTATAACTCAAACACGTTAAAATTAAACGCTGATTTACTTGATCTCGATTGTTTTATCAATCTTTGGAATATCCTTTTCTTCACGTTTTGGAATTTCGATAGTAAGGATGCCATTCTCAGCTTTCGCACTAATCTTCTCTTGGTCTATAGTGTCTGGCAAAATCATGCGTCTTTGGAAATGAGAGTATGAGAATTCTCGTCTCAAATAGCAAGTCTCTTCATCGTGCTCTTCAGTTTCTGTTTTCTTATCTACAGAAATCACAAGATGATTGTCGTCATCTATTTTCACGTTAAAATCTTCTTTTGTCATTCCTGGAGCAGCTACCTCTACTATAAAGCCTTTCTCGTTTTCTAAAATGTTGAGTGCAGGGCTTGAGCTGTTTGTTTTCTCCATCCATTCGTTACCGAAAAAATCGTTGAATACGCCCGGTAACCAGTTTTGAGTTCTTCTAATTGTTGGTAACATAATCATTGTCCTTTCTTTTAATGGTTAATTGTATATTTATTTCCGTTTATTTTATTGATCGGTTTCAGTCATTAATGTTCAAATTATATGCCATTTCAAAAAAGTAAGTATTAACAATGTGAATGCGCCATAATGGCAGTATTTTTATATGATTGAAACACTTTCTTCGATTTAGACTGACAATGTGTCATGGTGTACAATGAGTTTCAGAATTAAATAGATAAGAAAGTGTTAGCTTTAATCTATAATTTGCCATTGCTTTTGTATATTTGCACTTCACAATCAGAATATAAAAGATAAATAATTTATGAGAGTATTTAAAATGAGTGTTTTGTTTGCAACATTGATCCTAATGGTATCATGTGGCCAGCTACAACAAAAAGAAACTAAAACAGGCTACAAAGTTGTGTGGGAGGAAAATTTTGAAGATTCTACTAAACTTGAAAAAAATTGGTCTAAAATTCCACGAGGTAAGAGCGATTGGAATAACTATATGAGCGATTATGATGGACTCTATGAAGTGAATAGTGGAAATCTTATATTAAAAGGAATAAAAAATACAGTTTTATCTGATGATTCAGTACCTTATTTAACGGGTGGTGTTTTCACGAAAGATAAAATGGTTTTCGGACACGGTCGAATTGAAATAAATGCTAAACTATTTGGTGCACGCAGTGCATGGCCTGCATTTTGGTTATTACCCGAAAATGACCAATGGCCTCATGGTGGCGAGATTGATATCATGGAACGATTGAATAATGATGATTTTATTTATCAAACCGTACACAGTGACTACACTGTTAATCAGAAAATAAAAGATAATCCAAAAGCGGGAATTGTGGCGCATATAAAGCCGGATAATTATAATGTATATGCAGTTGAATTATTTGCAGATTCCATAAGTTTTTTTGTAAATGACACGCATACATTTACTTATCCACGTATTGAGACTGATAAGAGTGGTCAATTCCCATTTGGTGATAAAAAGTTTTATCTATTGTTAGATATGCAATTGGGTGGCGATTGGGTAGGGCCTGTAAACGAGCAAGACCTTCCTGCAGAAATGCACATAGATTGGGTGCGTTATCTTATCAAAGACGAAAAATAAGATATAAATCGTTTTTTATCAAACAGAAAAGGCTGTTTTCAAACTAATGAAGGCAGCTTTTTTTATTTGATATTCTCAAGTTTTGCAAATGCTACTTATAATCAAAGCTTCTATTGATCAATCGCTCTGTAGCAATTTTTTCAAACATAGTGTCCTTGCGACCATAATTGCTATAAGGATGTATGCTGATGCCTCCTCTTGGAGTGAATACTCCCACTACTTCAATGTACTTTGGGTTCATTAGCTTGATAAGGTCTTTCATAATGATATTGACACAATCTTCGTGAAAAGCACCATGATTACGATAGCTAAAGAGATATAGCTTCAAACTCTTACTCTCTACCATTTTTACATCGGGTATGTAATGTATATGTATTGTTGCAAAGTCGGGTTGATTAGTGATAGGACAGAGGCTTGTAAATTCGGGACAGTTAAATGTTACCCAATAGTCATTATCGGGGTGTTTGTTTTCAAACGCTTCCAACACTTCTGGAGCATAATCTTGTTTGTATTCAGTTTGCTTTCCCAAGAGGGTTAAATCTTTTGTTTGCATTGCTATGTTTTTTTTTAATTGTGTTAGTTATTCTATTTTATAAACTCAGTTGATAAGTTCTGAGATTGGGTTGTACTGCAAAATTAGTAAAATATGTTGTGTTTTCTATTTTAATCCATGAGTTTATTTTTTCATTTAAAAACTAAAAGAGAGAACTCTATAAATTAGGTTTCTCTCTCTCAGTTTTTGTAGTTTATGTTCAGTGACTATCTATCCCAAAAACGATGTTGCTTAACAGCATCAATAAAGTCATCAACCGACTTGTTCATTAATACACCTTTGTCACTTGTATAAATATCTGCAAGTGTTTTCTTCATATAGTCTACAGCAGTTCCATTTACTGCAATAGCTTTAAAGTGTTTATATGAATTTTGAAGAAACTCACCAAAACGTTTATCATTTTCAAGCAATTTTTTCATCTCATCGTTACCGTTAGGTATTACTAAGGCGTCATACAGAACAGAAGCAGAAGTAAGAATGCTCTCATCGATGACTAAAGTGTCATTTTCAGATTTTATTTCACCTAATTTTGATGAGACAACTTTCACCATCGCTTTTTGTTCTTCCAGAGCATTTTTTATGTTTTTCACTTCATTTACATCAACACCCGGTTCTGCAAAAATAGCTATACGTCGGGTCTCTATAGTATTCTTTCGTGTATTTGCCATACTAAGTGCGGGCGATTTATCGATCTGTGATTTATTAATAACCGATTTATAATCTTCTGGTTTGTCATCTGGACTGTGTTGATGATTTTCAGGAATTTCAGTTGGAACTTTCAAACCTAAACCTTCAGCAACCTTATTGGCTAAATCATTGTCTATTTGATTCAACAATCCAAGCATTCTTTCACGTATTTCCACACTTTTCACTTTTCCTAATTCAAAAGTACATGCATCCACAATATGTTGCTTCTCTGGATTAGATTGACTCATGTAAAAAAGCCGAGGTTGTGAATAATGGTCGAGAAAACTCGTACTGCGTTTTCGAATTTTGTCACCCGAAATGCGTTCTCTGTAGGATGAGAAACCCCCTTCTGATACTTTTGCTTGTTTTGGATCATTATCGTTGATAGAATTGGGGATGTAGGATGTTTCATCTTTGTTAATCATCTGTCGCATGTATCCATCACGCTGATTATTACGAATAGGATTGACAGGCCTATTAATTGGAATCTCATGAAAATTAGGACCTCCCAAACGAATCAATTGTGTGTCTGTATAAGAGAAAAGCCTTCCTTGCAACAATGGGTCATTCGTAAAATCGATTCCTGGAACAACATGTCCTGGATGAAACGCAACTTGCTCAGTTTCTGCAAAAAAGTTATCGGGATTTTTATTTAAAGTCATTTTTCCAATAATTTCCACTGGAACTAACTCTTCGGGAATAAGTTTGGTAGGATCAAGAATATCGAAATCAAATTTATGTTCATCTTCTTCCTTCACAATTTGAATTCCTAATTCATATTCTGGAAAACTTCCACTATCAATTGCTTCCCATAAGTCGCGACGATGAAAATCTGAATCTTTGCCTGAAATTTTCTGAGCTTCGTCCCACACCACAGAATGCACACCTAAAAGAGGTTTCCAATGAAACTTTACGAAGAAAGACTCTTCCTTCTCATTGATAAAACGGAAAGTGTGAACTCCAAATCCCTCCATCATGCGCAGACTTCTTGGAATACCACGATCACTCATAGCCCATATAACAGCATGCATGGTTTCGGGTGATAGTGAAACAAAATCCCAAAATGTATCATGTGCTGATGCTGCTTGCGGCATTTCGTCACGAGGTTCTGGTTTAACAGCATGAATAAAGTCAGGGAATTTTATGGCATCTTGAATAAAAAAAGGTGCTGAGTTATTTCCTACCAAATCGTATATGCCCTCGTCTGTATAAAACTTCACTGCAAATCCTCTTATGTCACGCGCTAAATCGGTTGAACCACGAGAACCTGCAACAGTAGAAAAGCGGGCAAATACAGGTGTTTTTCTTTCAGGATCTGTCAAGAACTTAGCTTTTGTATATTTAGCTATAGATTTATATACTTGAAAGTATCCATGTGCACCAGATCCACGAGCATGAACAACTCTTTCTGGAATGCGCTCATGATCAAAATGAGTAATCTTTTCACGCATTATGAAATCTTCCAATAATGTTGGACCACGTTCACCTGCTGAAAGTGTGTTATTGTCATCATTAATTTTCAGTCCCTGATTCGTAGTAAGAAGTTCATTTTGCTCACTTACTGTTTCATGAGATAAGTCTTTAATTTTTTTAGTTTCTTCAACATTTTCTTTGTCTGATTTTTTCTTTTTCATATTCATAATAAGTTTATATTTAGAATAATATTGAAACAAAAAAAAGTATTTAATTGCTAAATACGTTTTAGCAATTAAATACTTTTAATGGGAGAGTTAGTTTACTCTATTCTTTTAAATATATGTCTTTTATTTTTCAGCATCTCTTAATGCTTTAATCCTGTCATGAGAAATTCTCAATTCTGCAAGATGATTTGTTAGCAATGAGCGTACTTCAGTAGTCAATCCTTCAGTCGAAAGTGCATCATTGTAAGCAACCAAAGCAGCGTCTTCTCCATCTTCACAATTATCTAAGATTACTTTTCTTTCTGATCCACCGAAGAAGGCTTTTACATCCATCCACACACGGTATATTTTACCTGCATTGGTAGTGCCTTTTTCCACTTTATGACCTGTTTTTGTAATTTCACCTGAAAGTTCAGATATGTAACCCTTACTTTGATTCACCTTTTCTTGGAAAAGAAGCTTCAAGTCAGAGTCTTCTTTTTTTAATTCTTCCATCGCTTTTTCATAGCCAACTACTCTGTCATTATTTATTAGAACTAAATCGTTCAATACTTGTGCTTGTTTTTCACTTACTGTCATAGTTATCTGTTTTATTATGGATTAATATATGATTTGCATTAATTGATACTACTATAGAACAAAAATATTTGTTTTTTTGTTCAAATAATTAGATTATCGATATCATTTAAAATATAGAAATCATGAAACTTAGATCTCCCGAAGCATTTTGGCTATTAAAGAATGGAATATTGAATAGTTATCCTAAATTGCAAGAAAACACAACCTGCGATATAGTTTTGTTGGGAGCGGGTATTACAGGTTCTCTTATCAGTCATGCATTGCACAATGCAGGCTACAATGTTGTAGTAATAGACAAGCGAGATGTAGCCAATGGCAGTTCGGCGGCCACTACTTCTATGTTGCAATATGAAATTGATGTTCCCATGGTCGATTTATCCGACATGATAGGCATTCCCGCTGCAGTAGAATGCTACAGAGCAGGAATAGACGCTATCGATACATTGCACGATTTGGTTGTGAAAGAAAAAATAGATTGTGGTTTCGATATGAAAGAGTCATTGCAAGTGGCTCATTCTAAAAGGGCTGTAAAAGCACTCCGCAAAGAATTTGAAATGCGAAATCAACATGGTTTTGGTGTAAAATGGCTCACCAGTGAGGAGATAGAGGAGAGATATAAAATGAAATCTCTCCCTGGCATTCTGTCTACTAAAGGAGCTTCGATTGATGCATTTCAGTTTGCCCATGGCTTGTTTCATAATAACCATAAAAAAGGGATGCGCATTTACGATCACACCCTTGTAGATGATATAAAATATGAAGAGCAAGGAGTGCAGGTAAAAACCGAAGAGGGATATACAGTAGATGCAAAGAAAATTGTTTTCTGTACTGGCTTTGAAACTATGCAAATGTTTAAGAAAAAGTATGCTGATATAGTTAC
>SMER01000358.1_pt1 | contig 13594 bp, 7 predicted proteins | sample 2456411 | NCBI WGS metagenome assembly SMER01 (sample SAMN10132597, study PRJNA489261) | soil metagenome | isolation source: day1 antibiotic-silt loam soil ammended with raw manure from dairy cow... | place: USA | collected 2015-05-01 | reverse complement strand
AAGAAGGAGATTCTATCTAAAGCCAAAGAGGAGGCAACGCAACTTCTTAGCAGTAGCAATGCACGCATAGAGAATACTATTCGCGAGATACGCGAATCGCAAGCCGACAAACAACGAACTAAGCAGGCACGCGAATCGTTGAGCGAGTTTAAAACCGAAGTGGAGCAAAAGAAAGAAAAGGCTGTAAAGTCGAAAAAACGCAGGGTTAAAAAACGAGTGGAAACTGTTTCAGATAGTACAACTTTTCAGGTAGGAGATACTGTGCGAATGCAAGGACAGAAATCTGGTGGCGAAATATTAGAGGTAAGTGGCAAGAAAGCAACAGTTGCATTTGGTGCTATCAAAACTACTATCGATATGGCTAAGCTGGAGCGTGTGAGTAAGAACCAAATGAAAAAAGAAGATCCCAGTAGGGCTTTTTACAATCAATCGTCGTCGGATATTCTCTACAATAAGAAGCTCGATTTTAAACCAGAAATAGATTTGCGCGGCATGCGTGTGGACGAGGCTTTGCAAGCTGTAATGTATTTTATTGACGATGCCATACAAATAGGAATAGGGCGTGTGCGTATTCTACACGGTACAGGTACGGGCGCATTGCGCCAAGTAATTCGCGAATATTTGCATACTGTGAATGGTGTGAGCAATTATCGCGACGAGCATGTACAGCTTGGAGGTTCGGGGATTACTGTGATTGAGCTAGAGTAATAATAAATCTTTAATAATAATTGTCTGTAATTTATTTTAGCCTTTACAATGGTTGTTGTATGGGCGTATTGCTATACACCCTCCTCTTTGAGGAGATAAGCATTTGACAACTAAAATTTAATTTACCCGTATTATTCACATTTTTAGCTTTACGTAGGTGCTATACCTCGAACTCCGCCCATATAGGCCACTATTTCAAGGAGTTTGGAATCAAAGCAGATGGTACACTTCGACAGGCTCAGGGCCCAGATAAAAGAGAATATAGCCCAAAACTGGGTTTCCACATTAAAGTAGTAATGTTTGCTATATGGTTGATTACAAGCTAAATAATGTGTGTGCATTTGAAGCGTCATGAATAATGCGGGTTAACACCGGTTAGATAGAACAGCAATGTAATCTTAAATTGTTGTAACTTCTTTGAAATACATGAGGCTGTAGAGAAGTTGCATGCAACATCTCTTTTCTCTTTGCAATATTCAATAACCAGCATGCAATCTATTACTCACTATTTACTACGCAACACATCCTTTCAAAATAAAAAAAGACTCCCCATAATAATTACCCATTAAATAAATTGCCTATCACATTACATCCCAATTACTAATCTCATGCAAGTGGTGTTGTAATATATTCATTAATTAAAACAATCACTTAAAATAGGTAAACTAAAGACAGTTATTTTACTATCTTTGCTCACAAATAAAAAATAATCGTGTAAAATCTATTTAAACCTTTAGCAATGATTGGAAAGTTAAACACTTCAATAATGAAGTATTCAAAAGCCTTTTGGACCGCTAATATTGTAGAGCTACTTGAGCGCTTGGCCTACTATGCTGTCTTTATAGTTATTACCCTATATTTGTCAGACGTTTGGGGTTTCTCGGACGTTGAGGCGGGGTTAGTAGCCGGAGTTTTCTCGGCATCACTCTACTTGTTGCCCACATTTGCTGGAGCTTATGCAGACCGTATCGGTTTTAGAGCTTCTATTATCTTAGCATTTACTTTACTCACCATAGGATACGCTGGATTGGGTCTTTTACCCACTTTGCTAGAGAGTGCAGGATTGGTTGAGTACGGCATGACTACACAGTTTACAGGCCTTACCGAAAGTATGCTACAATGGTCGATAGCCCCCGTATTGGTGTTTGTTGTAATAGGTGGAGCATTTATTAAAGCGGTTATATCGGGTACTATTGCGCGTGAAACTACTTCTGAGAATAGGGCCAAAGGATATGCCATTTTCTACATGATGGTAAACATTGGTGCTTTTACAGGTAAAACAGTAGTTGATCCATTGCGCCAGAGTATGGGAAATCAAGGGTTGGTATACCTTAACTATTTTGCGGCATCAATGACATTTTTGGCATTAATATTGGTTATCTTATTCTACCGCTCTGCCAAAACAGAAGGGCAAGGAAAAAGCTTTAAAGAACTAGGTCGTGGATTGTTAAAGGTGGCTACAAACGGCCGTTTAATGTTGCTAATGCTTATCATTAGTGGTTTCTGGATGATACAGAGCCAAATGTATGCTACTATGCCTAAGTATGTAATTCGTCTTATTGGCGAAGGAGCATCGCCAGGTTGGTATGCCAATGTGAATCCGTTGGTGGTTTTACTGTTTGTAAACTTTGTAACCTCCTTCATGAAAAACCGCACAGCCCTCAACTCTATGTTGGTAGGTATGTTTATCATTCCATTGTCGGCAGTAGTTATGTCATTAGGTAATATGTTCGATCCTAATATTGCCATTCTCGGCATGCACCCTGTTGCATTGCTAATGATTACTGGTATTGCTATGCAAGCTATTGCAGAATGTTTTATTTCGCCTCGATATCTAGAGTATTTTTCTTTGCAAGCACCCGAAGGCGAAGAGGGTCTTTATTTAGGATTTAGTCATCTACACTCTTTCTTCTCATTCTTGTTTGCATTTGGTGTATCGGGTTTTTTACTAGAAAAATATTTACCCCATCCTCGTCTGTTTACTGATGCTAATGGTGTATTAGACAACGTGGCTTATTCAGCCGCTACTGCCAATGCACATCATATCTGGTATTTCTTTGCAGCTATTGGTGCAATATCGGCTGTAGCACTCATTATCTACTCTATAGTAACGCGCAAGCAAGATGCAAAAATAGCAGCCGAAGAAGCAGCTAATTCTAACTGACATTAATAGGAGTATAATTTAATTAAATTGATTACCTTTGTGCGTAGATATAGTGAAAAGTGTTTTGTATTAACGTAGTTAATAGATAGAATGAAAATGCTTGTTTTACTTACTACATACACTAGCACATAAAATAATATTTTAATACATTATAATAAATATGAGATTAGATTTAAGTTCACAGATTTCTTTAGAGCGGATATCTCAAAAGTATTATCGTCCAGCAAATGCTTTTGAAGATTCGGCTTTAACGCGTTACGAAAAGATAAAAACACGTATCTACGAAAGTATACAAAAGGGCTCTTCCAAAGCTGCAAGAGAGATTGTTGAAGCAATGCAAAAGCAAGAGAAAAAGAACAAGCCTTTTGTTTTAGGACTGCCTGGAGGAGTATCGCCTCAAAGTGTTTATACGGAACTGATACGTATGCACAAAGAAGAGAAGGTGAGCTTCAAGAACATGGTGGTTTTTAATACTTATGAGTATTATCCACTTGTAGACGAGTCGCTTAGCAATCTGCATTCTCTTAAAGAGACTTTGTTAGACCACATCGACATTAAACCCTCCAACATCTATTCGCCCGATGTGAGTGTTGAAAAAGATAGTATTTTAGATTCTTGTGAGAGATTTAGTGCTGCACTTGAAAAGTTTGGTGGGTTAGACTATCTCTTGTTGGGTCTTGGAAGCAAAGGTAATATTGGCTTTAATATGCCTGGTAGTAACCTTTACACTCAAACTCGTTTGGTAGTGTTGGATAGCGATTCTATTACAGATGCAGCTCCTATTTTTGGAGCGATAGATAAAGTGCCTTTGAGCGCTATTACTATGGGTATGTCTGAATTGCTTGATGCCGAAAAAATAACGCTTATTGCTTGGGGCGAACACAAAGCCGAAAGTGTGAAGATAATGGTAGAAGGGCCTGTAACAGATGCAGTTCCTGCCTCTTCATTGCAAAGGCATTTAGATGTGAAGGTGATAGTAGACCTCTCTGCTGCCGATCAACTTACAAGAATTAGCTACCCATGGTTGGTAACAAGTTGCGATTGGACCAATCAGCTTATTCGTCGTGCTATAGTATGGCTTTGCGATATAACTGACAAGCCCATTCTTAAGTTGACCGACAAGGATTATAACGAGCATGGCCTTAACGAGTTGCTTGCGCTTTACGGCTCAGCCTACAATGTGAATATCAAAATATTTAACGACCTACAACACACCATTACTGGTTGGCCAGGCGGAAAACCCGATGCAGACGATTCTAATCGTCCAGAGAGAGCAACACCGTTTCCTAAAAAGGTAATTATATTTAGTCCTCACCCCGACGATGATGTTATATCGATGGGTGGTACTTTCCAACGTTTGGTAAATCAAGGCCACGAAGTACACGTTGCTTATCAAACCTCAGGAAATATTGCTGTAGGCGACGAAGATGTTATTCGTTATATCTCATTGGTGAAAAATCTTCAAAAAAGATTCGACCCCACAAATACAGCGTTGAGAGATAAGTATAATAGCATATTGCACTACTTGATGCACGAAAAAACGAAAGAGGATTTAGATACAGAAGAGATTCTATTCATAAAAGGACGCATCCGTAGAGAAGAGGCAACCACTGCAACCCGCTATGTGGGTATACCCGACGAGAATGTACACTTCCTAGACCTACCATTTTATGATACAGGTAGAGTGAAAAAGAATCCAATCTCAGAAGCTGATGTACACATTGTAAAAGATTTTATAGAAACTGTTAAGCCACATCAAATGTTTGTTGCGGGCGACTTGGCCGATCCACACGGAACGCACAAGGTTTGTTTAGATGCTATATTTGCTGCCGTAGACATAATGAAAGAAGATGAATGGATGCAAGATTGTCGCATCTGGATGTACAGAGGTGCTTGGGCTGAGTGGGAGATTGACCATATAGAGATGGCTGTACCACTATCGCCAGAAGAGTTGCGCCAGAAGAGAAACTCAATTCTTAAACATCAGTCGCAAATGGAGAATGCTCCATTCTTAGGTGGCGATGAACGCCTGTTTTGGCAACGTTCGGAAGATAGAAACAGAGCCACGGCCGATCTCTATCGTAAGTTAGGTTTGGCATCGTATGAGGCTATTGAAGCTTTTGTAGAGTACCATCCTTTGTAAGAAATGCAGTTGCTTATGAGCAATTAAATAAAGAAAGTGCTCAAGAATTTAATTTCTTGAGCACTTTTTTTTGGTTAATCAAAAAAGAGCTCTATCTTTGCAGCCGTTTCAATGATATGTGCATTTAGTAATGCAAATATCGCAAGTGCAAATATGCCTCTTTAGCTCAGTTGATAGAGCAACTCACTTGTAATGAGTAGGTCGTTGGTTTGAGTCCGACAAGAGGCTCATCTTATTTGAATAATTAGTAAAAGATTTATTTAAATAAAAGAAATAAAGTTTTTTAGGGCAGTTACCAGAGTGGACAAATGGGGCTGACTGTAACTCAGCTGGCTACGCCTACGGTGGTTCGAATCCATCACTGCCCACAACAAAAGAAGTAAGATACATTAGTGTCTTGCTTTTTTTTATGTCTATTGTAGAAAAATATATTTTTTATGGTAGCGATAGGATGGAAAGGATAGGCCTCAATCCATGCTTTCTTCTCCCTACAAAAGGTCCGTTCAGTTTTCAACTATCCAATTTTCCTAGCCAACGTTATCTATCACAAGGATGAATATTTGTGCCAATTGCGAAACCCACACAAAAGGATTAGTGTAAGAGCAGTGGTTTGTATAATAGTTGTATCTCTCCTTATTTCTAGCAATGTGTTTTGGCGTAGTTGAATGTAGTGGTTACTGTTGTTTCTCTCACAATATTTAATATAATACGTACAACCCCATCTCATAAATCACTTCTTATACTCACTTTTAATTGTTTTCGTCTTTATTTACAAAAAATTTCGTATCTTGGAACGCATAAGAAAATTAAGCGATTCTATATATGAAGAAAGAGAAATATAGTATTGAGTTTGTATTGGGAAATGCATCTCAAATGAGCCTTTGGCGTATGCTTACAGATTCCACATCGTTGGAGCAGTGGTTTGCTGTGAAAGTGAAGGTAACCGACAGAAGGTTTTTTACTTTTACATGGGAAGAGAATTTTCAGGAAACAGAGCAAACAATAAACAGACCCATTAGCCATGTAAGATACAACTGGTTGGCCGAAGATAGATTAGGAACTTACTTTGAATTTAAAATTCACACATTGGAGTTGAGTAGCGAAATAGCCCTTGAGGTAATAGGATTTGCCGAACCCGATGAACAAGATGATGCCATATTCTTATGGGAGGCACAGATTGGCATGTTGAAAAGAAAACTGGGTATATAGTTTAATTTCAACCAGAGGAATAGGGTAGATATAGCTGTTTATTCTAGTTCTCACGCTCTGTAGCTACAATTGGTAGTTGTTTTTCTGATTTTTAATCCTATTCTTTATCTTGCAGAAATAATGCTACTCTTTATTTAGTTGTTTGCTCACAGGTTTGTAACTTTCTTTAGCTTAACTCGTAAGTCAAAGTTGAGAAAATGACATGATATTGCTATGTTTAGGTGAAAATTGAGATAGTGGTGTCAGTACATTTATATTGTCAATTTTAATATGGGTAAACTGCTTTTAATTAATGATTAATTGTCAATAGATGTATCCATTACATCATGCCTGTAAGCGATGTTGCATGCGACGCACACGAACATACTGCTACTGTTAATATTTATTTGTAAGGGCATATTGCATACCCTCCTAAATTAAATTGAGACACTGGTTATACCCTGATGTGACCAATAAACACCGTTAAATACAACAACAACAATTAATGCTTGTGTGAAGCTTTTGAAGAGAGGCTATATACAACGCTTTTGAATATAATAGCTGCTTATAAAAAAGTTTGCACGCTTTTCCCTAATCCGTAGAGCTACTTTCTACAAACATAAAAATAATTGTTATTCCAATTACACAGTCAAGAATCTTGTTGTGCAAATTGCAATTTGAGCTCTGTTTAACTTTTTTCCTTCACTTTTCAATCAATATAATCTGTTTAGCTACTCTACCTGCATCTATAGAAAGCTAAAAATGTGAATAAAGCCTGCTAAATGGTTTTAGAACAAACGAATTTATTATCTTTGCACTACTAATATAAATGAAGTTTGTAAGGTATTGATGAAAAATAAATTCCGATTAAAAAGACTATATAGCTTCATGCTTGAGTCTTTTCTGCCACTATTTCTAATGACTTTTGTTATCAGCCTGTTTTTGGTGGTGATGCAATTTCTATGGAAATATGTAGAGGATATGGTTGGAAAGGGCTTGGATACGAATGTTTTGTTAGAGATGTTTATGTATGCAGCACTTCAACTTGTGCCTCTTGCTTTGCCCCTTGCTATACTGCTTGCATCTATTATGGTGTTTGGTAACTTGGGCGAACGATTTGAGCTTCTGGCCATTAAATCGGCAGGGGTGCCGTTGCTCAAAACCATGAAACCCCTTATTGTTCTTATTGCATTTATAAGTGTTGGCGCATTTTTTTACCAAAATTATGCCATGCCTCGTATACAGGTAAAGTTTTATTCGTTGCTTATCTCTATTCGTCAAAAATCACCCGAACTTGATATCCCTGAAGGGGTTTTCTATAAAGGGATTGACAATTACAATATATTTGTACAGAAGAAGAATAGAAAAACGGGTATGTTGTATGACGTAATGATATACGACGTATCTAAGGGCTTTGTAAATATGGCGGTAATTGTGTGCGACTCTGCATCGATGAAATTATCTGATGACAAACTGTCGCTTGCCTTTACTATGTATAAGGGACAACAGTTTCAGAATTTTCAGAGCGAAAACATGGGTGCAGATGCTAGATCGAGAGAATTTGTGCCTTATAGTAGAGAGAATTTTAAGAGAAAACAGATGCTGATTCCATTCGATGCCAATTTTAATAGAATGGAAGGGAGTGAATTGGAGGAGAGCTCTGGTGCTAGTTATGTATCTAAAAACTCGTCGGAGTTGAAGTTCTCTATCGACTCTATGACTCTTAAAATGGACAGCCTAAACGTTGTGGATAGAAAGCAAATGAAAAGCAGCTCTCACTTATCGTTTAGGAGGTCGTACAATGAGGATATAGACTCTATTAACTCATTGGCAAGCAATTTTGATGTTGCACCAGTAGACACTATTTTATTTAATGAAACATTCGATAAGCAGTCATCTATATTAAGAGGTGCTATATCTAAAGCCGAAAACAACAATAATGAGTTTTTGTTTAGGTCTATGTCGAAAGTAAACACGCAAAGAGTCATCAATAGGCATTGGGTTGAGTGGCATCGCAAGTTTACGTTGTCGTTTGCCTGTCTTATATTCTTCTTTATTGGTGCGCCATTGGGTTCTATTATCCGAAAGGGCGGAATGGGTATGCCTATTGTAGTATCTGTTATCCTTTTTATTATCTACTATATTTTAGATAATGTGGGTTACAAAATGACCCGCGATGGTGTGTGGATACATTGGGTAGGCATGTGGTTTAGCTCGTTTATATTATTGCCGTTGGGTGTTTTTCTTACCTATAAAGCAATGAACGACTCGGTAATATTAAATGCTGATGCCTATCTTGGATTCATAAAGAAACTATTCTTTATTCGCGAAACACGTCATTACCCAATGAAAGAGGTAATTATTTCACCTCCAGTTTATCCTGTAATATCTCTTAAGATAGATGAATTGAACGACGATATAAACAGCTACTTGAACAACTACAAAACGATGAGTTATAAAACCTATTGGTTTGACAAAAAACACGACCAACAGTTTGCAGCTTTGAGAAATAGTATAGATGCAATGCTCAACTCGTTGGGCAACTCAACAAGTAGTATGGTGTTGAATAAAGCAGAAGAATATCCTGTATTGATTACCAATTTCAGACCATTTAAAGCCGGCTCGGTAGGGGCCAAAATATTTGCCTATTTTCTTCCTGCTGGATTGGTTATGAGGTTGATATCGCTTCTCTTTGATAGACGAATAAACAAAGATTAATCTAAAAATTTGTTACACTATAATTATGCAAAAGATTAAGTTAGATACGATAGAAGAAGCTATTGAAGAGATAAGAAAAGGCAACTTTATTATCGTTGTAGACGATGAGGATCGTGAGAATGAGGGTGACTTTATTATTGCTGCTGAGTGCGTTACTCCAGAAAAAATAAACTTTATGGAAACACACGGTCGTGGACTTGTGTGTGCACCTCTTACCTATGAGCGATGCGAAGAATTAGATTTGCCAATGATGGTAGCTAACAACACATCGGTACATGCTACACCGTTTACGGTGTCAATAGACTTACTTACACATGGCTGTACTACAGGTATATCGGCTTACGATAGAGCACAAACTATATTGGCATTGACACGCCCAGAAACTAAGCCTGAAGACTTTGGTCGTCCAGGTCATATATTTCCACTACGTGCACAAACAAGAGGTGTGTTAAGAAGAGCTGGCCACACAGAGGCTGCTATCGACTTTGCACGCTTGGCAGGATTGTATCCAGCAGGAGCTTTGGTTGAGATAAAAAAAGAAGATGGTGAGATGGCTCGTTTGCCAGAACTAATGGAAATGGCCAAAGAGTTTGACCTGAAAATTGTATCGGTTGCCGATCTTATTAAATACCTGTTCGAAAGAGAATCGCTTATAGAGAGAGGTGAAGAAGTGGTGTTGCCAACAGAGTATGGCGATTTCCATTTAATACCCTTTCTACAAACATCTACTGGGCAAGAGCATGTTGCGCTTATAAAAGGTGAGTGGACAGAGGATGAATCTGTTTTGGTAAGAATGCACTCGTCGTGCCTTACAGGCGATATATTTGGATCGAGGCGATGCGAATGTGGCGAACAGCTACACGAATCTATGCGCTTGGTTGAGAAAGAGGGCAAAGGTGTAATCGTATACCTCAATCAAGAGGGACGTGGCATTGGTTTAATGGCTAAGGTGGCTGCCTATAAATTGCAAGAAGAGGGTTACGATACTGTTGATGCTAACTTGCATTTGGGTTATAAAGCCGACGAACGCGATTATGGTGTGGGAGCACAGATATTACGTAGTTTGAATGTAACTAAAATGCGCTTGCTTACCAACAACCCAGTAAAACGAATTGGCTTGGAGTCTTATGGGCTTAAGGTTACCGAAAATATACCACTTGAGGTGACACCCAACAAGTATAATAAGTTTTATATGGAGACTAAGAAAAGTAAAATGGGACACGATTTAAAGAGTTTGAAATAAGATAGATTTCGTTTCTCTGCTTATCGGTTTTGTGATGTTGTTTGTGCTCAAGTAGGGCAACCTATTTGTAGGCACTACAACACTACCCATAATCTCCAATACAATGCCTACAACAAGAAAAAAGCACCCTGTGTTGTTTGCTTGTGGAAAAATAAAATCAAAATAAAAGATGGGTAATAAATAGCATAACTAGGTGCAATTTTATTTGATAAGTTTGTTAACTTTGCAGTGTGTTTTTCAACAGCTAGCAAGTAAATTTTAAATGCATTGCTAACCTCGCTATGCCGCTTTTTATGAGCTTGGTAAAGAGTAAGAAATTTAGATAACCCAAACCGATATATTGAGGGGGTTTTTATGCGTGATAGTAAATATAATATCCTCCTCTTTAGTGGAAAAAGAAAATGATTATATAATAGATTAATAGCACTATAATTAACAATAAAAACAAAATACTATGTACGAAAAAATGCAAAAACACTTGCAAGAAGAACTAAGTTCTATAAGAGAAGCAGGCCTTTTTAAAGATGAAAGAATTATAGTTTCGCCACAAAAGGCAGAAATTAAAGTAAAATCGGGACAAGAGGTTCTTAACTTTTGTGCCAACAACTATCTTGGTTTATCAAACCATCCAAGAATGATTGAGGCTGCTAAAAAAGCTTTAGATAATCGTGGATACGGAATGTCGTCGGTTCGCTTTATATGCGGAACGCAAGACCTTCACAAAGAATTGGAGCATACTATAACCGATTTTTTTGGTACTGAAGATACAATTCTATATGCATCTTGCTATGATGCTAATGGTGGAGCATTTGAACCTCTACTTACCGAAGAAGACGCAATTATTTCTGACTCATTAAATCACGCATCTATTATAGATGGTGTGCGCCTTTGTAAAGCACAACGTTATCGTTATGCTAATGCTGATATGGCCGATTTGGAAGAAAAATTGAAAGAAGCACAAAAACAACGTTTCAAATTAATTGTAACCGATGGTGTTTTCTCTATGGACGGTAATGCTGCTCCAATGGATGAAATATTTGCGCTTGCCGAAAAATATGGAGCAATGGTTATGATCGACGAAAGTCACTCGGCAGGAGTTGTTGGTAAAACAGGTCGCGGTGTAACAGAAGAATACAACTGTATAGGAAAAGCCGATATGATTACCGGAACGCTTGGTAAAGCATTTGGTGGTGCTATTGGTGGATTTACTACTGGTAAGAAAGAGATTGTAGAGATGTTGCGTCAACGCTCACGTCCTTATCTTTTCTCTAACTCAATACCTCCATTAGTAGCTGCAGCAGGTATAGAAGCCTTTAAAATGTTGCAAGAAGAAAACACATTGCAAGACAAATTGCATGAAAATGTGGAGTACTTTGTTGCAAAAATGAAAGAAGCTAAATTTGATATCAAGCCTACACAATCTGCAATTTGTGCAGTAATGCTATATGACGCAAAATTATCGCAAGAGTTTGCTGCAGCGTTGTTAGAAGAGGGTATCTATGTAATTGGTTTCTACTATCCTGTAGTGCCAAAAGACTTAGCTAGAATTAGAGTACAGCTTTCGGCTGGTCATGAGCGCGAGCACTTAGACAAAGCAATTGCAGCATTTATCAAAGTTGGTAAGAAGCTAAACGTAATTTAATATAAAACACCTTGAGTGTTTATTGTCTTAAAACATTAAAAAAAGAGATAGGTGTAAGAATACACCTATCTTTATTACAATAAAAACAACAAACAACAAATGAGAAAAATATTAGTTGCTGGTGCTTTGGGCCAAATAGGTTCTGAACTTACCATGGGTTTGAGAGAAGTATATGGTGTTGATAATGTAATTGCAAGTAGCAGAAGTGCAAAAGCAGGACTTGAAAAAGTAATCGAGTCGGGTCCTTTTGAAGTGGTAGATATTACTGACGGAAAAAAACTACACGAAATAGTTAAAAAACATAAGGTAGACACTATTATCAACCTTGCAGCAGTATTATCGGCTGTTGGTGAGAAGTATCCAGATAGAGCATGGGATGTAAACATGAATGGCTTGTACAATATCCTTGAGGTAGGAAGACAAGAAAACTGTTCTGTATTTACACCAAGTTCTATTGCAGCATTTGGTCCTTCAACTCCTCCTGATAATACACCACAAGACACCATTCAAAGACCCAATACTATGTATGGGGTTACAAAAGTAGCTGGTGAGTTATTGTGCGACTACTACTATACAAAGTATGGTGTAGACACAAGAGGTGTTCGTTTCCCTGGATTGATATCTTATGAAACATTGCCCGGTGGTGGAACTACTGATTATGCAGTAGAGATATACTACGAGGCATTGAGAAATAAAAAATACGCAAGCTTTATTGCTAAAGGTACAAAAATGGACATGATGTACATGCCTGATGCCCTTAATGCAATAACTCAACTGTTGGAAGCCGATCCTGATAAATTAATTCATAGAAATGCATTTAATGTTACAGCTATGAGTTTCGATCCAGAGGGGATTGCAGCATCAATTAGGAAACATATTCCAGAGTTTGAGCTAACTTATGATGTAGATAAAACAAAGCAAGCTATTGCAGACTCTTGGCCAAACTCATTGGACGATTCTGCTGCTAAAGCAGAGTGGGGCTGGAATCCAGAGTACAATTTAGAGACCATGACAAAAGATATGTTGGAGAAACTAACAATTAAGTTAGGTCTGTAATTTATCTGAGAGTTATAAAACGAAAGCGAGGGTGTCTATTAATTTAGACACCCTCTCTTTCGTTTTGCAAATATTTTGTTCTCTAACACTGTATAGGCGTTGCATGCAACGGCTTTAAAACAGAGCAAATCTATAAAGGTTATTGTACGGGCCTAATTAATTACTAATTACGAAAATCGTAAACAGCCCTGTCATTCCGACACGCAGTGAGGAATCTATTAAACTGTTTTGCAATGAAAGTTGGCAAACAGAAAGCTCTCATTGAACTGATAAACGCTGATAAACACACTACCATTGTAGAGCCTATGCATGCAACGGCCCTTTATGACTCAAGAGTTTTACTCAACCAAATTTGAACACATTTTACACAGTTTGTTGTTGCTCTTGCTCAGCCATCATCTTCTTCCACTTCACATAACCAAGTATCGAAACAAAGAAATTTACAACAAATAAGATTACTGTTATATTTAATTCTTTGGAGTGATACAACATTGCTGTTACTGCATTTACTACAATCCACAAAAGCCACTGCTCTATATATTTGTGTGCCAACATCCACATAGCAAGAATGCTCAATGTAGTGGTAAAGCTATCACCATAAGGCACTTCGCTATCTGTGAAGTTGATAAGCAAAAATGCAATGGCTATAAAAATTGCCACAAAAGTGGCTGTTAGCCTCGCAATATACTTCTTGGGAAGATGAGAAATGAGTCCTTGATCTGTTTTCTCAAG
>SMER01000498.1_pt1 | contig 13702 bp, 12 predicted proteins | sample 2456411 | NCBI WGS metagenome assembly SMER01 (sample SAMN10132597, study PRJNA489261) | soil metagenome | isolation source: day1 antibiotic-silt loam soil ammended with raw manure from dairy cow... | place: USA | collected 2015-05-01 | reverse complement strand
AGTGCATCGTGATACCCATGGTTTTAACGAGGCTCTGCGTTCTGCTTTGCGTGAAGACCCGGATATTATTCTGGTTGGTGAGTTACGTGACTTAGAAACCATACGCTTAGCATTGACTGCTGCAGAAACCGGCCACTTAGTGTTTGGCACCTTGCACACCACGTCCGCAGCCAAAACGATTGACCGTGTGGTTGACGTATTCCCCGGTGAAGAAAAATCCATGGTGCGTTCGATGTTGTCTGAGTCGTTACAAGCGGTAATCTCGCAAACACTGTTAAAGAAAATTGGTGGTGGCCGTGTGGCTGCGCATGAAATCATGCTCGGTACGCCGGCGATTCGTAACCTGATTCGTGAAGATAAGGTTGCGCAAATGTATTCGGCGATTCAAACCGGTGGCTCATTAGGCATGCAGACGTTAGACAGTTGCTTAAAAGGCCTGCTTGCGAAAGGCTTAATCAGCCGTGACAGTGCGCGTGAAAAAGCCAAAACGCCAGAGAATTTTTAAGCTTTAAGCTCACCCTTGCGGTGAAATAGGATATGTAATGGAATTTGAAAAGCTTTTACGCTTAATGGTTGAAAAGGGTGGCTCTGACTTGTTTATTACAACAGGTGTGGCCCCCTCAATGAAAATTAACGGCAAGATTATGCCGGTCACAAAAACCCCGTTATCGCCGGAAATGACCCGTGAAACGGTATTGGGCGTGATGAACGAACAACAGCGTCGTGACTTCGCTGAAAACCTTGAGTGCAACTTTGCGATCAGTGCGCGTGGTATTGGCCGTTTTCGAGTCAGTGCATTTTATCAGCGTAACCTGATTGGCATGGTGCTGCGCCGGATTGAAACCAATATCCCAAGCTTAGATGATTTAAAACTACCTGAGATTTTGAAAAAAATAGCCATGACCAAGCGTGGTTTGGTGCTGTTTGTGGGAGCAACCGGTACGGGTAAATCAACTTCGTTGGCGGCCATGATTGGCCACCGAAATAAGCACAGCTCTGGGCATATTATTTCGATTGAAGATCCGATTGAATTTATTCACCAGCATAACAATTGCATCGTTACTCAGCGTGAAGTGGGTATTGATACTGAGTCGTTTGAAGTGGCATTGAAAAACACGCTGCGACAAGCACCGGATGTGATTTTGATTGGTGAGGTGCGTACCCGCGAAACCATGGACTATGCGGTGACCTTTGCGGAAACTGGGCACCTGTGTCTGGCGACCCTGCACGCTAACAACGCCAACCAAGCCTTAGACCGTATTATTAACTTCTTTCCAGCGGATCGTCATCAACAAGTGTGGATGGATTTATCGCTGAACTTGCGTGCCATTGTGGCTCAGCAGTTGGTGCCTACACCGGATGGCAAAGGTCGTCGTGCAGTAATTGAAGTGTTAATTAATACACCGTTAGCCGCTGACTTAATTCGCAAAGGCGAAGTGCACGAATTAAAACCTCTGATGAAGCGTTCTACAGAATTAGGCATGCAAACTTTTGACCAAGCTTTATATGATCTGTATTCACAAGGTGAAATCACCTATGAAGATGCTCTGGCTCACGCTGACTCTGCTAACGATTTACGTCTGATGATTAAGCTTGGATCTGAGTCTGGCGGTGATAGTTTTAGCAGTATGCCATCAGGGCTGTCTTTGGAAATAAGTGATGAGAACCCTGGGCGGCAGATGCGCTAAGTGGCGTAAGGAAGAGGTAGATGAACAAGCAAGTACGTGTATGGGATGGTCCGTTACGGCTCTTCCATTGGCTGTTAGCGCTTAGTGTGGTGTTTGCATTATTTACCGGCTGGCAGGGCGGGAGTAGCTGGATTGGTTGGCATGAGCGTGCAGGCCTAGTAATTGTTGGGTTGTTGAGCTTTCGCATCGTTTGGTTATTGCTCGGCTCAACTTATGCACGGCTCTCGACTTTGCTGTGTTCGTTGCTGGCACTGCCTAAGTACTTCCGTGGCGAATGGCGACAGCTCGGGCACAACCCGCTGGGTGTGTTATCGGTCTTTGCTATGCTGGGTATGCTCAGTTGGCAGGTTGTCAGTGGCTTATTTGCCAATGATGGCTCTGTTTATACTGGGCCGCTGTATAGGTTGGTTAGCAGCAGTTTGAGCACGGATTTAACCCGCCTGCATAAACTGGGTATGTGGATTATTATTGGTTTAATTGTTGCGCATGTACTGGCAATTGTTATCCATGCGCTACTTAAAAAGCATAACCTAGTGAAACCTATGTTCACCGGCAAGACTGAGCAACAATACCCTGAACAAAAAGCAGCTCAAGGCGGTCATTGGTTAGCCTTTATCTTCGCTGTAGCGATTGCTTGTGGCGCTGTTTACCTCGCCACCGGTGAGTGGCAGAGTAAACCGCCACCTGCGCCTGTGGCCGCACCAGCTTGGTAAGTTGTTAGGATTTAAGTGCAATAAAAAAGGTCGCCAATTGGCGACCTTTTTTGCATAACACATCAACTCTATGTCAAAACTTAGTCGTTGCGGTATTTGTCGTGACAACCTTTGCAGCTGTCGCCCGTTGCCGCGAATGCTTTGGCAACAGTCGCTTTATCGCCAGTCGCGGCAGCAGTTGCGAGTTCGTTAGCGGCTTTATTGAAAGCTATGCCCACTTTAGTCACGCCTTCACGGTCAGTAAACATTTCAGGCTTGACGCGGGTTTTCGTGTCGCCAATGCTTTTTTCAGTGCCTGGGCCAAACAACGCGCCCATACCTGAGTTTGCAGTTGCTGCGATGCTGTTAGCGGCTGCTTGCACTTGAGCAGGATCCCAAGCAACGCTTTCCAGCTCATAAAGCTGTAGCCGGCTTTGCGGAAGTGGATTTGATCTTCTGGATCAACTTGAGCGCTAGCGCTGAGGCTGGCGGTTAAAAATAGTGCAGCGAAGCTGCCGATCATCAGTTTTTTCATCAGGCTTTCTCCTTTGTAGCAACATATTCCTGTTTTTATTTAGGCTGCTGCTGAGTGATGCAGTGAATGTTCCCACCGCCAAGTAAAATTTCTCGACCTGGCACCATTACAATATCGCGATCTGGAAATATCTCTCGCAGTATTTTTTTTGCAACGATATCCATTGGGTCATCAAAACTCGGTGCAATAATAGCGCAATTGATGATTAAAAAGTTTATATATGATCCGGCTAGACGAATGTCGGGGGTGCGTGGTTGTGAGCTCGCCACGATATCGACGCCTGCACATTCTTGCTCAGTGGCATAGATCGGGCTGGGTAGAGGCATTTTATGCACTGTGAGCGAACGGCCTTGTGCATCTTTTGCCTGGGTTAGCACTTTTAGAGCCGCACGACAGCGTTGATAGTTAGGGTCGTTGGCATCATCAGTCCAAGCCAAAATCACTTCACCGGGACGGGCGAAACAACAGAAGTTATCAATATGACCATCGGTTTCGTCGTTGTATAACCCTTCAGGTAGCCAGATGATAGTGCTGACATTCAGGTATTCACGTAGATAGCGCTCAACCTCGGCCTGACTCAGATGAGGGTTACGATTGCTATTGAGTAAACATTCTGCAGTTGTTAATAGAGTGCCTTCCCCATCAACATGAATGGCGCCGCCCTCTAAGACAAAATCTTCGGTGCGATAGCGTGGAAGGTGTTCGATTGCCAATACTTTGCGGGCGACTTGATCATCGCGTAGCCATGGCCAATACAGACCGCTTTGTAAGCCACCCCAAGCGTTGAACGTCCAGTCGATGCCGCGGGTTTGGCCTTGATCGTTGATCACGAACGTCGGTCCAGTATCACGCATCCAGGCATCATCATTGCTGATTTCAAGCACACGGATGTTGGCGTGGCTCAGACGCGACTGCGCATTGTCATACTGACCCGCACTGACGCCAATACTGACTTGCTGGTATTGGGCAATGGCTAGTGCGACTTGGCAAAACGCCGCTTGTGCAGGCTTGCCGCCGAGGCGCCAATTATCCGGGCGCTCGGGCCAGATCATCCAAACCTGCTGTTGTGGCTGCCACTCTGCCGGCATGCGAAAACCATCAGCGCGTGGAGTGCTTAAAGTCGTGCTTGGCGACATATTAAGACTCCAAGTGACCATCAAGGGTTTTTAAAGCACCGTACAAATTCGGCCTGCGATCGCGGAACACCCCCCACGCCGTGCGGGTGTGCTCAAGCTTATCGAGATCAAAGCTGTGTACCGCGACACCTTGTTCAGTTTGATTGAGCTCAGCAACTTTTTCGCCAAACTGATCGGCAATAAAAGACACACCATAAAAGGTAATGTCGTAACCGTCTTGCTCTTCACTGCCAATTCGGTTGGACGCGATCACTGGGGTTAAGTTGGCACCCGCATGGCCTTGTTGGACGCGCTGCCAGTGGGCGGCGGAGGTGATCGTTGGATCATGTGGCTCGCTACCAATTGCAGTGGGGTAGAACAGCAATTCGGCACCCTGCAATGCCATGGCACGGGCGCATTCTGGGAACCACTGATCCCAACAAATACCTACACCAATTTTTGCATAACGGGTTTGCCAAACTTTAAAACCGGTATCGCCTGGGTTGAAATAATACTTTTCATGATAGCCAGGGCCATCTGGAATATGGCTTTTACGGTAGACCCCGAGCACACTGCCATCGGCATCAATGATGGCAATACTGTTGAAGCGCGCTTGGCCAGCACGCTCAAAGAAGCTAATCGGCAAAACCACTTTTAATTCTTTAGCGATTTTCTGAAAGTGCACAATGGCGGGGTTATCTGCCACTGTTGTCGCCAATTGCAAATAGTCAGGATTAGGTTTTTTACAGAAATAGGGTGTCTCAAACAGCTCTTGCAGCAGGATGATTTGTGCGCCTTGCTGGGCTGCTTCGCGGACCAGTTGCTCAGCTTTAGCAATATTGGCGGATACATCCCAAGAACAGGCCATTTGCGTAATGGCAACACTGACAATGCGTGACATAGCAACACTCCAAGCGACTAATAAATAACTGCGATCTAGGCTAACTGATAACTGCAGGTAACCCAAGTTTAGCGACTGATTTACCCACCGTTTATCGTATCTCAAAGGGCGCTTAAAGATGAGAATGTTGGAATGTGATAGGTTATCTATGCTGCTGGTCGATTATCTGCTTTATTTCGCCGAAAACAGCACAATAAAAGCACTAAATGTACCTTTGCATCTTGAGTCCTGTGGCAGACCTTGCCAGACTTCGCATAGCGCGGCGGTAACGCGCATGTAACTTTAAATATAATGAACGAAAGGAGCTGTGCGCGTGAAAAGAACTAAGCAAATGTTATTGGCCGCCGCTGTAGGCATGGCTGTTGTAGCTTCAGTGCAAGCTGAAGAGCGTGTGTTGAAGGTGTATCACTGGTCTGACTATGTAGCGCCCAACACCATCAGTAACTTTGAGAAGCAAAGCGGCATTAAAGTTGTGTTTGATGTTTATGACAGCAACGAAGTGCTAGAAGCTAAATTACTCTCTGGCGGCTCAGGCTACGATATCGTCGTGCCATCCAACCCGTTTCTTGCTAAGCAGATTAAAGCAGGCGTTTATCAAAAGCTTGATAAGGCACAATTGCCACAGTGGGATAACCTCAACAAAGATTTATTAAATACCTTGGAAGTCAGCGACCCAGGTAACCAGTACTCAATCCCTTATATGTGGGGTTCGATTGGTATGGGTTACAACGTCGACAAGGTTAAAGCAGCTTTGGGCGATCAGCCAATTGACTCATGGGACATCATTTTTAAACCAGAAAATATCAGCAAACTGCATGAGTGCGGTGTGGCGTTGTTAGATTCGCCGACTGAAATCATTCCTGCGGCACTGCATTACTTAGGCTTACCAGCCGACAGTGAAAAGCCGGACGATTTAAAGCAAGCAGAAGAGTTGCTGCTGAAAATTCGACCTTATGTCACTTATTTTCACTCATCTAAGTACATCTCCGACTTAGCCAGCGGCAATATTTGTATGGCGATTGGTTACTCGGGTGATTTGTACCAAAGTAAATCCCGTGCAGAAGAAGCGGGCGGCAAAGTGAAAATTGCTTACCAAATCCCGAAAGAAGGTGCGGGTACGTTCTTTGATATGGTCGCGATTCCACGCGACTCTAAAAATGTTAAAGAAGCCCATGAGTTCATTAACTACTTGTTACAGCCGCAAGTGATGGCCGATTTGACCGACTACTTGCAGTTCCCTAACGCCAACGAGAAGGCTACCGCCTTAGTTGAAGAGTCGATCCGCACTGACCCAGGCATTTACCCGCCTGCAGATGTGATGAGCAAGTTGTATACTTTTCCAGACTTGCCAGCAAAAACTCAGCGCTTAATGACGCGCAGTTGGACTAAAATCAAGTCAGGTAAGTAATTGCACTGACTGTACTGGCGATTTGGCGTTAATGACGAATTGCCAGTGCCTGTTCTGACGAATTTCAAATAGTGGGTTGCTTGATGCAGCCCATTTTTATCATTAGGAGGATGGGCTATTGCCTAGATTGATACATAGTGTTGTATTGGCGCTGACCGCTAATCTCTTGCTGAGCAGTGCAGCTTTTGCCAGCTCTACAGTGCATGTTTACAATTGGTCAGACTATATCAGTAAGCCTGTTTTGGCTGATTTTACTGCTAAAACACAAACACAAGTGCTGTATGACGTGTTTGATTCCAATGAGGCATTGGAAGGCAAATTACTGGCAGGGCGCAGTGGTTACGATGTGGTGGTGCCATCTGATCACTTTTTAGCACGGCAAATTCAAGCCGGAGCCTTTGCTAAATTAGATAGAAGTCTTTTGCCTAATTGGGATAATTTAGACCCGCAATTAATGCAGCAAGTTGCCGTCAATGATCCAGGTAATCAATATGCTGTGCCGTATTTATGGGGCACCAATGGCATTGGTTATAACGTCGATAAAGTTAAAGAAGTGCTCGGTGTCGACACCATTGATTCGTGGGCGGTGTTGTTTGAACCAGAGAACATGAAAAAACTTAGCAGCTGTGGTGTGGCTTTTTTAGATTCTGCCGATGAAATGCTGCCGGCCATGCTCAATTATTTGGGCTTAGATCCTAACAGCCATAAATCCGCTGATTACAAAAAAGCTGAAGAAAAACTTGCGAAGATTCGTCCCTATGTTACCTATTTTCATTCGTCAAAATATGTTGGTGATTTAGCCAATGGTAATATTTGTGTGGCTGCAGGTTTTTCTGGTGATGTTTTGCAAGCTGCCGATCGTGCTGATGAAGCTGGTCATGGCGTACGCGTGGCATACAGTATTCCTAAAGAAGGTGGTAATCTATGGTTCGACATGTTGGCTATACCAGCAGATGCTAAAAATGTCGAAGAAGCGCATGCTTTCATCAACTATTTGCTTGATCCAGCGGTGATTGCAAAAGTTAGTGACTATGTGGGTTACGCCAACCCCAATCGCTTCGCTGACGAATTGATGGACGAAGATGTTCGTAATAATCCAGCCGTCTATCCAGAGCAGGCTGTATTAGATAATTTATTTGTTTCGAAGCCATTGCCCGGCAATGTGCAGCGCATTAAAACGCGCAGTTGGACACGTTTTAAATCTGGAAAATAATCATCTGTTTTATAAGTTGTAAAGCTCAGTCGCAAGACTGGGCTTTCTGCATTTGGAGAACTCTATGGCAATAGCCTCAGGCGCGTACAAGAAAGCACTCGCTAACTTGCAAAAGCCCAAAGACGTGTTAGTTAAAATTGAACGCGTCACCAAGTACTTTGATGACACCTTGGCGGTGGATGAAGTCTCGCTGAAAATTAATAAAGGCGAAATTTTTGCTCTGCTGGGTGGTTCAGGTTCGGGTAAGTCAACCTTGCTGCGCATGTTGGCTGGTTTTGAAACGCCGACTGAAGGCCGTATTTTGCTCGATGGTGTGGACATTACCCATATGCCAGCCTACGAGCGCCCCATTAATATGATGTTCCAGTCGTATGCGTTATTTCCGCACATGACGGTTGAACAGAATATTGCCTTTGGCTTAAAGCAAGACAGCCTAAGCAAAGAAGAAATTGCAGGGCGCGTTGAAGAAATGCTGAAGCTGGTGCATATGACCAAATATGCCAAACGCAAACCACATCAGCTCTCCGGTGGTCAGCGTCAACGTGTGGCTTTAGCCCGCTCGTTAGCGAAGCGTCCAAAGCTCTTGTTGCTTGACGAACCGATGGGTGCTTTAGATAAAAAATTGCGTTCGCAAATGCAATTGGAGTTGGTTGAGATCATTGAGCGCGTTGGGGTGACTTGTGTGATGGTGACCCACGACCAAGAAGAAGCCATGACCATGGCCGAGCGCATCGCCATTATGCACCAAGGCTGGATTGCTCAAGTGGGTAGTCCGATGGATATTTATGAGACGCCAGCCAGCCGTTTGGTGTGTGAGTTTATTGGTAACGTCAATTTATTTGATGGCGAAATCATTACCGATGACTCGGATCACGCAGTGATTATTTGTCCTAAGCTGGAGCGTCCGATTTACATCGGCCATGGTATTACCAGTTTGGCGGAAAATAAGCGGGTGACCTTTGCGTTGCGTCCAGAAAAACTTCTGCTGTGCAGTGGTAAACCGGATGACCTTGAGCATGAGGATTACAACTGGGCCAAAGGTATTGTGCATGATATTGCCTATTTAGGCGGGCACTCGGTGTACCACGTTGAACTTGCCTCAGGCACCATTGTTCAGGCGTTCATTGCCAACTCAGAACGTAACGTCAAGCGTCCGACTTGGGATGATGAAGTCTATGTGCACTGGGTCGATGACAGTGGCGTGGTATTCCAATCATGACCGTACGCGGTAAATTACTCGGGATGTTGCCCAAGGGCCGCCATGCAGTGATTGGCGTGCCGTTTTTCTGGATGCTGCTGTTTTTCCTGTTGCCCTTTGCCATCATCATCAAGATCAGTTTTGCTGAAGCAGATATTGCGATTCCGCCCTATACCAGCCTGACAGAATGGGCTGATAGTCAGCTGACGGTGTTGCTGAACTTTGGTAACTACGTCTTACTCAGCGAGGACCAACTGTATATCGCGGCCTACTTGGGCTCGTTAAAAATAGCACTGGTCAGCACTATTTTGTGTTTACTGGTCGGTTATCCGATGGCCTATGCCATTGCGCGCTCGAGCAAGCAGATGCAGCCGGTGTGGTTGCTGCTGATTATGATGCCGACTTGGACGGCGTTATTGATTCGCGTGTATGCCTGGATGGGGATTCTCAGTAATAACGGTTTACTCAATAATGCCTTGCTGTGGCTGGGCGTGATTAATGAGCCGCTACAAATCCTCAATACCAATATTGCGGTGTATATCGGCATTGTCTACGCCTATCTGCCGTTTATGGTATTGCCGCTGTATGCCAATCTGGTTAAGCATGATCTGTCGCTGCTAGAAGCGGCCTCTGATCTTGGCGCGAAAGGCTATACCGCGTTTTGGAAAATCACCGTACCGCTGTCAAAAAGTGGCGTGATTGCTGGCTGTATGCTGGTGTTTATTCCGGTAGTGGGCGAGTTTGTGATTCCAGAACTGCTGGGCGGCCCAGAAACACTAATGATTGGTAAGGTGCTGTGGCAGGAGTTCTTTAATAACCGCGATTGGCCGGTCGCTGCTTCGCTGGCGGTAATTATGCTATTGCTGCTGATGATTCCGATTATCTTATTTAATCGCAACCAAGCCAGTGAGTTGGAGGGTAAGGCATGAAGAAATTTAACTTCTCGCGCTTTATGTTGATTGCTGGCTTGCTGTTTATTTATCTGCCGATGCTGATTTTGGTGATCTACTCCTTCAACGCTTCACGTTTAGTGACCGTGTGGGGCGGGTGGTCAACCAAGTGGTATGCGGGTTTATTAGACAACACGCAGCTGATGAACGCGGTGCTGCGCTCTTTAGAGATCGCCACTTACACCGCAATTGCCGCCACCGCATTGGGCACCTTGGCGGCATTGGTGTTAACCCGTATTGGGCGTTTTCGTGGCCGCACGCTGTTTGGCGGAATGGTCACTGCACCTTTGGTAATGCCAGAAGTGATTACCGGTTTATCCTTGCTGCTGTTGTTTGTGGCAATGGCGCAGTTGATTGGCTGGCCGATGGAACGCGGCGTGGTGACCATTTGGATCGCCCACACCACGTTCTGTACCGCTTATGTTTCGGTGGTGGTGTCGTCACGCTTACGCGAAATTGATCGCTCAATGGAAGAGGCGGCGATGGATTTAGGGGCTAAACCTTGGAAAGTATTCTTCCTGATTACTGTGCCCATGATTGCGCCATCCTTAGCCGCAGGGGCGATGATGTCCTTTGCTTTGTCTTTGGATGACTTGGTTCTTGCAAGCTTTGTCTCAGGCCCAGGCTCAACCACTTGATCAATGCGATTGCCAGCTTGATTCTGTTGTTTATTTCTATGGCGACTTTCTTGTTGTGGTTCTTTACTCGACGTGCTGAGAAAAACCGTAAGAAAGCCATGCTGCAGATTAAAGAGCAAGAGCGCGCGAATCAGGTATAAAAGCTAATGAAATAGGAAACGGCGCAGCTTACATCAGTAGGCTGCGCCGTTTTTTGTTGCTGAGAATGTGCGTCAAGTGGCTTACTCTGCAGGGCTCGCCTGTGCACCAGCAGTGTTATCTAAAAGGCTACTGGTGGCGGTTTGGATGTAGGAATTCAGTTGTTTAAGCAACTGCGCATCATCAGCATGCTCTGGCGCTGGTGAGCTCTGAGGGCTAGTCCCTAGTTGGTAATTCCAAGCGCGTGCACTGACATCTTTAGGCTGAATTAAAATACGATCACCTTTAATCAGCGCCACAGTTTGATCACTACCTGATGGTTTGATCATTGCAAAGCCTTGATCCTCCTTGGGCAAAGTAAGCAAATCACGTCCCCAACACTGGTGCTGCACGTCATCGCCGAGACGCCCCATAATGGTCGGGACCATATCTACTTGGCTAGCAACAGTGGTGTTCTCAGTGCCGAATAGCTGTTGAATACCTGGGGCAATCAGTAACATGGGTACATGAAAACGGTACAGATCCATCTCGGTCATTGGTTCAGGTGCAGCAAAACCATGATCACCTAATACGACAAACAGTGTGTCGTTATACCAAGGCTGTTGTTTAGCTTTTTTAAAAAATTGACCCAGCGCCCAGTCTGAATAGCGCATGGCGGTCAGGTGTAAGTCTAAACTGCCGTGTCCTTTGACCGACTCTGTTGGCAACACATCAGGCAAGGCGTACGGGGTGTGATTCGATAAGGTTTGCAGTAAGGCATAAAAGGGTTTGTCATCTTTCAACTGATTGAGTTCAGCAATGCCGCGATCAAACATATCTTGGTCGGATACGCCCCAGGTCGGATCGGAGACCACAGGATTGACGTAATCATTGCGGCCAACAAAATGGGTCATGCCTTGGTTGCTAAAAAAGCCTTGTTGGTTATCCCAGGCAAAATCACCGTTATATACATAGGCGTCTTGAAAACCGCGTGCGCTTAATAGTTGCGGCAAACCGGAGAAATGATTGCCACCTTCGGGGCTCTGCATTAAATATTCAAAAGCTGGCAGGTTTGGAAAGCAGGCCATACTGGCGAACATGCCTTGGTGAGTGTGGGTGCCGTTGGCAAAGAAGCGGGTGAACAACAGGCCCTCTTTGCTTAACTTATCAAACTCTGGAGTGATTTGATCTTGGCTGCCGAGTGCACCGACATAACGTCCAGCGAAGCTCTCCATCAGAATCACCACTACATTACGCACCTTCAGTTGTGTCTCAGTAATAGGTGAGTTAATACGGCGAATGGCTGCGCTATCGGTATCGATGAGTTGGTCTTGGGCCGTGAGCACAAGGTCACGCGTGATCTCTTGCGCTTCACTGGTGGGTAATGTGGCTTTCCAAACATTGTCGCGATGATCAGAGAAAGTGGTTTTTGCTGCACTATACAAGCTCAATACAGGGTTTAAACCAAGGTGATTAGCAAACATCGAATGCGTGGTATAGGCGTCACCCCAGCGCAACGGTGGGCCTTGGCGTAAAGTGCCGCGCGCGGCAACCACACAGATCACTAAGCACACAGAGAAGGCAATCGCTTGGGTCAAACAGCGATAGCCTGTTTGGGATGTTTGGTAAATACGAGTTTTGCGTTCTGCCCAAGAGAATAGGAAGTTCATCACCAGCGTGCAAGCCAGCCAGGCGCTAAGTAGGGTGATCACTGGAAAGCCATGCCACAGCATACTGAGGACGGTGGCAGGGTCTTCGTTCAGATATTGGAAGACTAAGCTGTTGAGACGTTGATGGAACTCGCGATAAAAATCCAATTCAACAATCGCTAACAAAATACTGATTGCCGCACTGAACGTCAGCCACACCACAAGTAGGCGGCGCTGATTCATTAGCCAAGGCATGAGCATGCTCAGTACTAATGGAATACTGACATAAACGATTAAGCGCAAATCAAAACGCAGCCCGTTGCTAAAGGCTTCAACAAGATCTGCTGTACTAGTGCTGCCAAGCATTTCATGGTTGTAGGCTAGGAGTAAGCCACGCAAAGCGGTCAATAGCAGCAACCACAGCACAATGCTGGCAGCGGTAAAATATAAGTGAGAAGTGAGGGTGGTTTTTTGTTTGGGCACGCAAGCAGTGCTGGAAGTCATGGGTAAAGCCTATGTAACTGAAAAAATGCGGAGTGCGCCGTGCAGTGCTGCATGACGCTATAAAAATCATGCAAGCTTAGTGCGTAGCTTTGGATTTAGGTTGCAGTAATGCTGTAAAAAAATTTGCCAATCAGCATCTGGCATATCGCCACGATGACGACCGAATTGTTTGATATCGTGCAGAGCTGCTCGATGAGCAGGCCAACGACGACGGGCTTTTTCTAAATCGATAAAAGCCACTTCTGGCGCGAGCGCAGGGGTTGTTTTGATATAAATATGTTTAGCGTAGCAGCAACCGTGCTGCCAGCCGCCTGTGTGCATTTTATGAAAGTTGATGGCGATCTGTCGTAATACGGCATCAACATGCGCGCGATCAAAAGGTTGCACACTTTGCTGCTCGTACCATTGGTCTAAGCTAATAAAGTCGGTAAGTGCTTCAGTGATCAATAGTGCGTACCAGTCTTTATCTTTTTTGACAGCGCCATAAAAAACCAACTTTGGTGCTTTAGCACCCAAGCGTTCTAGGCCTTGTATGGCATTTTTTTCGCGCAATGCAGTAGGGTGGCCGAAAGGATGACGCAAAGAAAAAAACATGTGATTGATTTGCCGTTTACTGTATAGCAAAGGCTGCTCAGGCGTTAGAGGCTGCAGAAGCTGCACACCACTTTCGCCGCCACGGCGCTGGTTGGGTTCCTCCACCCATTCTCCAGTGCGTGCCCACCATGTACTAAAATCCTTCTGGTGAAATATTTCAGCTGCGCTCATGCCTCGCCCTTATCATTTAATTGTTGTTTTTACGTAAAATATAAACACGCCACATTGAATAGCCCGGTAGAAAATCTAAATACGTTTGAATTTTAAATCCAGCTTGGGGGAATTCTTGTTCAACGATATTTTGGCTGATCACAAAGCGATTGCGGCTTTTATAACATGGATCTTCTGCTAAGCGCTGCTGTTCTAGTTTTTTGCGTCGCCATGCTTTGTAGTTGCCATCTACCCATAAGGAAATAATCACGCTATCGCGTGTGGTGCGGTGAAACTCTTTGAGAAGCGCTAAACGATGTTCGGACTCCTCAATATGGTGCAATAAACGC
>SMER01000168.1_pt1 | contig 13876 bp, 10 predicted proteins | sample 2456411 | NCBI WGS metagenome assembly SMER01 (sample SAMN10132597, study PRJNA489261) | soil metagenome | isolation source: day1 antibiotic-silt loam soil ammended with raw manure from dairy cow... | place: USA | collected 2015-05-01 | reverse complement strand
CCGCTCGGTTCGTAGCCGAGTACTCTATCCAGCTGAGCTATGAGTCCATTTGGTGCTTATCCAGATCACCGCTGGTATTGCTTAGAAAACTTAACCATTGCCAAATTTTCCAATATGGCGGACTCAGGAGGATTCGAACCTCCGACCGCTCGGTTCGTAGCCGAGTACTCTATCCAGCTGAGCTATGAGTCCGTTGTGGCGCGTATTATAGAGCTATTTACTTGATAATCAAGGAGTTTTTAATTTAAAAACTCCTTGCAACCTATTACTCTACAAAACTAAATATGGCGGAGAGGGAGGGATTCGAACCCTCGACACCCTTTTGAGATGTACTCCCTTAGCAGGGGAGCGCCTTCGGCCACTCGGCCACCTCTCCGTTACAACGGTGCGTATATTACCCACTTTTTTAGAAATTGCAAAGCAATAAATCAAAAAACATCAAATAATTGGATCTTCTTGCTCTTCCTTCTCTTTTTGGATGCGCAAATAGATCTCTTCGCGGTGCACAGCAATCTCTTTTGGCGCGTTTACACCAATGCGAACTTGATTGCCTTTAACGCCCAGCACAGTGACAGTAACCTCATCACCAACCATCAGTGTTTCTCCAACACGTCGCGTTAATATCAACATTACTTCTCTCCTTGTATAAACAATTTAGGTTTACAGTCTGCATCTGTAAGTTATTGGATAGCGTACACTCATCATGCTTATTTGCACAGAATCATATCGCTTATTTATCAACTAAAATCATCTTACTGTTATTTAGCTAACAAATTCTGTTGAGCGCAGTAGACCTACGCGTAAATATTTTTTAATTTTGCTCAGCATCCAAACCAAAAGCAGTGTGCAGTGCGCGCACTGCCAGTTCCACATATTTCTCGTCAATAACCACAGAAATTTTAATCTCTGAGGTGGATATCATCTGCAGATTAATATTCTCTTTCGCCAAGGCCTCAAACATGCTGCTAGCTACGCCTGGATGCGAGCGCATACCCACTCCAACTATGGACACCTTGGCAATGCTAGTAGTTCCAGCAACCTGTCCTGCACCAATCTCTTGAGCGGTGGCTTGCAAGATCTCGAATGCCTTGTCGTAATCCAGGTTACCCACAGTAAAGGTAAAGTCTGTGGTGTTATCTTGAGCCACGTTTTGCACAATCATATCGATATCAATATTGGCCGCACTAATCGGTCCCAATATTTTAAAAGCAACGCCTGGGGTGTCCGGCACACCACGAATGGTGAGCTTGGCTTCGTCACGGTTAAAGGCAATACCAGAAATAATCGGCTGTTCCATGGAGTCCTCATTCTTATCAGTGCTGATCTCAGTGCTAATTAGAGTGCCGGGGCCCTCTTTAAAGCTGTGCAATACGCGTAGCGGAACATTGTACTTACCGGCAAACTCCACAGAGCGCAGTTGTAGAATTTTTGAGCCGAGGCTGGCCATCTCAAGCATTTCTTCAAAAGTAATGCGATCTAAGCGCTGCGCCCGCGACACTACACGGGGATCAGTGGTGTAAACACCGTCCACATCAGTATAGATATGGCATTCATCTGCTTTAAGCGCTGCAGCTAAGGCAACCGCAGTGGTATCTGAACCACCACGTCCCAACGTAGTGATATTGCCCTGCTCATCAACACCTTGGAAACCCGCCACCACCACCACTTTTCCAGCCTGCAACTGTGCCTGCACTTTAGCTTCATCGATGGTTAATATGCGCGCTTTACCATGCTCGCTGTCTGTCACTATGGGTACTTGCGCGCCGGTGAAAGACACCGCTGGTACACCAATTTTATTTAACGCAATGGCCAACAAGGCGATAGTCACTTGCTCACCGGTGGCAATCATCACATCCATCTCACGTAAAGATGGTTTATTGCTCAGTTCTTTAGCCAGGGCTAATAAACGATTGGTTTCGCCACTCATTGCCGAAACCACAACCACAATGTCATCGCCTGCAGCACGGAACTTGGCCACTTTTTGCGCGACCTGCTCAATACGCTCAGGTGAACCCACTGAGGTACCACCAAATTTCTGTACGATTAACGCCATTTTACTGCCGCCTTATTCATCGTTAGCGTTTACAACATGGATAAGCCTCTGCAGCTACGCCAGCGATAGATACCAGACAAGGTAAGCGATCTGGCCTGCGCCATTCAAAACCTGCACAGGCCAGATTATTAACTACCAAACTGCTTCTAAACAGCGTAACTCAGAGCCCTTGCTTGCTGCGCACTACTGCTTGCGGCAAGCAACTGTTCTCAATCACCACTCAGGCTTGGCTGGCGACATACTCTGCGGTAACCGCCAAGGCCGCATCCAGCTTGGCCAGCTCAACGCCACTGCCCTGCGCCATATCTGGACGGCCGCCACCCTTACCACCCACCACGGCGGTAGCCTGTTTCATAAGATCACCGGCTTTAAATTGCCCAGTAAGATCTTTAGTGACACCAGCAACAAAGACAATGCGCTCATTGTGCACACCACCAAGCAAGATCACGGCGCTGCCCAGCTTGTTTTTCAGCTGATCAATCAATGCCAATAACTCTTTGCCTTCTAGGTTATCTAGACGCGCACTCAAGACTTTTACGCCATTAACCTCAACCGCTGCTGTTGCCAGATCACTGCCAGCGGCACTGGCAGCCTTAGCTTTCAGCTGCTCAACCTCTTTCTCTAAGCTGCGTTGCTGCTCAAGAATGGCTTGCAGCTTATCTAGAACGTTCTCACGATTACCTTTAACCAAGCTCATTGCTTGCTTAAGTTGCTCTTCGGCGCCTGTTAACCAGCGCCATGCTGCTTCGCCTGTTACCGCCTCAATGCGGCGCACACCAGCTGCAACACCACCTTCACTGGTGATTTTAAATAATCCAATATCACCTGTGCGCTGCGCGTGGATACCACCACACAACTCCACCGAGAAGCCATCGGCCATGCTTAATACGCGCACTTGGTCGCCGTATTTTTCGCCAAAGAGTGCCAGCGCACCTTTAGCTTTTGCTGTCTCAATATCGGTAAGCTCGGTGCAAACTTCGGTGTTATTACGGATTTCTTGGTTAACCCGCTCCTCTAACGCCTTAATTTGCTCAGCCGTCACAGCTTCAAAGTGGCTAAAGTCAAAACGCAAGCGCTGACTATCCACTAATGAGCCTTTTTGCTGAACATGCTCACCGAGAACCTCGCGTAATGCCGCATGTAAAATGTGCGTCGCAGAGTGGTTTAAAGCGGTGGCATGACGTACTTGCGCATCCACTTGCGCGTTAACATTGTCGCCAACCTGCACAGTGCCCTGAACCACGCGCCCATGGTGCAAAAATGCATTGCCGCTTTTTGTGGTGTCAGTGATTTCTATGCGCATGTTATCTGCGCTCAAATAGCCGCAGTCACCCACCTGGCCACCGGACTCAGCGTAAAATGGCGTGCGCTCAAGAACAATTACAACTTGGTCATCTTCCAGCGCAGTGCTGACTTTTTCGCCATCTTTAAGGATCATCAGCACTTTGGCGTCAGCCTGGTGGGCTTGGTAGCCTAAAAATTCAGTTTCACCGTCAATTTTAATCAACGCATTGTAGTCAATGCCAAAATTACTGGCAGAACGGGCCCGCTCACGCTGCGCCTGCATTTCTGCTTCGAAACCGTCTTCATCCACAGTGAGCTCTCGCTCACGGGCGATATCTGCGGTTAAGTCCATGGGGAAACCGTAGGTGTCATAGAGTTTAAACACCACTGCGCCAGGAATAACACTGCCCGTTAAGCCAGCTAAATCTTGTTCAAGAATACGCAAGCCCTGCTCTAGGGTTTTAGCAAACTGCTCTTCTTCTGTCTTTAAAATGCGCTCAATCTGTGCCTGATTCTGCTTCAGTTCTGGATAAGCCTCGCCCATTTCCTGCACTAAGGCTGCGACAATTTTGTAAAAGAAACTATCGCTGGCACCCAATTTGTTACCGTGACGGCAGGCGCGACGAATAATCCGACGCAATACATAGCCACGACCATCGTTAGACGGCACTACACCATCAGCAATCAAGAAACTGCATGAGCGAATATGGTCAGCAATCACTTTCAGCGATGGATTGTCATCATTGGCGCAACCCACTGCTTGCGCAACTGCGCTCAGTAAGTTTTTAAACAGATCAATATCATAGTTGGAGTTAACGTCTTGCATGATCGCACTGATGCGCTCTAGCCCCATACCAGTATCCACGCTTGGCGCTGGCAGTGGGTGCATGACACCGTCTGCGGTACGGTTAAACTGCATAAAGACGTTGTTCCAAATCTCAATAAAGCGGTCGCCGTCTTCCTCTGCAGAACCAGGCGGGCCACCCCAAATATGCTCGCCATGATCAAAAAAGATTTCTGTACATGGGCCACAAGGACCGGTATCACCCATCGCCCAGAAGTTGTCTGAAGCATAAGGCGCGCCGCCGTTATCACCGATGCGGATCATGCGCTCATGGGGCACGCCCATTTCTTTAACCCAAATATTGTAGGCTTCATCGTCAGTTTCATAGACGGTGACCCAAAGCTTTTCTTTAGGCAAATTCAACCACTGTTCAGAAGTTAAGAACTCCCAAGCGTAACGAATCGCATCATGCTTAAAGTAATCGCCAAAGCTGAAGTTACCCAGCATTTCAAAAAAAGTATGGTGCCGTGCGGTATAACCGACGTTTTCTAAGTCGTTGTGTTTACCACCGGCGCGCACACATTTTTGGCTACTCACAGCCCGCGTATAGGCGCGTTTTTCTAAACCCAGGAAGCAGTCTTTAAACTGATTCATGCCCGCGTTGGTAAATAATAGCGTCGGGTCATTGGCTGGGATCAATGAGCTTGAGGCTACGCGGGTATGGCCCTTTTCTTCAAAAAAACGAAAAAAGGCTTCGCGGATTTCTGCGCTTTTCATATACTCTTCCACAATTAAAGATTGGTAATGCCTATTAGCAGCGGACAGCCAAGCTGTCGAAAAAACCTATTATATCGCTGATATAGGGCTACGTGCAGTGCTTAACGTTAAACCCCTGCAGTGGCGGATCAGTGATCGCAGTCTTCTGTATGCACGTGCTCGTCTTCAGTCGCATCTGCGGCTTCCATTTCCAACTGCAAGCTGACTAAGTTACTGGCCAAAGGACGCAGTAAAAGATTGGCGTACTCGCTGTCACCCTCTTCCACATCCACACCAATTAACAACTGGCCATTGCCTGCAGTTTGTACCCAAATTTCTTTTCCTTGCCAGAGAATGGCAAAACGCGAGCACTGTGCGGTAGATTGGCTGCCATCATCATTTTCAAGAATAAGCTGTAGATCTGTATTCATAATTTGTTGAATCCCGTTATAGAAACGCATGAGCGCGCAACTGCTGTGAATCAGCAATCACGCGCGGAAAAATAAGTATTAAGCCTGCTGCGCGACAAACTCTTTAATAGCTCGCTCAAAACGCGCTAAGCCTTCGTCTAAATCGACTTGTTCGATGACCAAGCTTGGCGCAAAACGCACCACATCTGGTCCGGCGATAAGCACCAAAAGATCAGCCCGCTCGGCAGCCGCCATTAGCGCACCAGCTTTGCCCTTGTACTGTTGATTAAGGACAGCCCCCACCAGCAAGCCTTTGCCGCGCACCAATTCAAAAAGGCTGTATTTCTCCCCCAGTTCACGCAGTTTTTCCCGCAGGTACTCACCTTTCTCAACGACACCATTGAGCACTTCTGGAGTATTAATAATATCCAACACGGCTTCGCCCACAGCACAAGCTAAAGGGTTGCCACCAAAGGTAGTACCGTGGGTGCCTACGGAGAGGTGCTCGGCATGGGCTTTGCTGGTCAACATGGCTGAAATAGGGAAACCACCGCCCAAACTTTTTGCTGTGGTCATAATATCTGGGGTAATGCCGTAGAGTTCGTGCGCAAATAACTTACCGCTGCGCCCCATTCCGGATTGCACTTCATCAAAAATTAACAATGCATCGTACTTATCACAGAGTGCGCGCACGCCTTCAAGATAGGCTTGCTGCGCCGGCAAGACACCACTTTCGCCCTGAATGGGCTCTAAAATAACCGCACAGGTACGGGCTGAAATTGCTTGCTCCATTGCCGCCAGATCATTATAAGGGACGTGACTGATGCCGGCCGGCCGCGGGCCAAAACCTTCAGAGTATTTGGGTTGTCCGCCAACATTGACGGTAAATACAGTACGACCATGGAAGCTGTTAAAGGTCGAAATGATTTCATGTTTATCAGCACCAAAACGATCGCTGGCAACTTTGCGCGCGAGTTTTAAGGCTGCTTCATTGGCTTCGGCGCCGGAGTTACTGAAAAACACACGTTCAGCAAATGTAGCTTCGGTGAGCTTGCGGGCTAAACGTAGCGCTGGCTCATTGGTAAATACGTTGGAGACGTGCCAGAGTTTGTTGGCTTGTGCGGTAAGGGCTGCAACCAGTTTTGGGTGGCAATGACCCAGGCCGTTCACAGCGATGCCGCCGGACAAGTCAATCAGCTCGCGTCCACTTTGATCCCAGAGTCGCGAACCTGCGCCGCGTACGGGTACAAAGCCAGCTGGTGCATAGTTGGGCACCATAACTTGATCAAAATCAGCGCGACTGACCTGCGCCTCTTGGATGGACATGCCTGCTCTCCTGGATAAGAATCCTGTTAGGTAAAGATTGGTTGGTAAAGTATGTATTAGATGTGCGGTATTTTATAGTACTCGCAGCAACTCTGCTTGCGCATAGCAATCTAATGCAGCAGTTTAAGCCCAGATCAACTAAAAGCGCAGAGCAAAAGAGTGATTTCTATGCAATTAAGTGGATTTCTAGGCATTGGATTGTGTTGGAGACGATAACTTAGCGCATGCCGTGCTACGGGATAGGTGTGGGTCCGTCGATGAACCCTTCCAGGGTTCAACTCCGGTGCTACGCCATCATCGGGTCGGGATGACCCGTTGAGGGAAAAGCGATATCAACAAGGTACGGCATACACAGACATTGCTTGATACTTTTATGTTGCTGTCATGCAGGCGAGTTGCCTGCGCTCCCAAACGACTGCGCGCCAGCAAACCAATTCAATCTCTCACGTAGCGCCACAACTTCTCCGACAATAATCAAACTGGGACTCTGTACGGTAAACTCACTGACCTGCTGATTAATCGTAGCTAAAGTCCCTGTAAACACGCGCTGCTGCGCGGTGGTGCCATTTTCCACCAGAGCAATCGGTGTGTCTGCCTCACGGCCATGGGCCAATAACTGCGTACAGATTTGCGGCAAACAGCCCAAGCCCATATAAAACACCACAGTTTGCCTTGGCGACACCAGCTCAGACCAGGGTAAATCCAGCTTGCCATCTTGCGGATGCCCGGTAACAAAGCGCACTGACTGTGCATAATCACGATGGGTTAAGGGAATCCCCGCATAAGCCGAGCAACCCGACGCTGCGGTAATCCCCGGCACCACCTGAAACGGAATCTGCTGCGCAGCCAACTCCTCAATTTCTTCACCACCGCGTCCAAAAATAAACGGATCACCGCCCTTTAAGCGCACCACGCGCTTACCTTGCCGAGCCAATTCAACTAGTTTTTGATTAATCTGTTCTTGCGGCACACTGTGATTGGACGCCTGTTTACCAACATACATACGGTCGGCATCACGGCGGCACAGCGCCAAAATAGCCGGCGCCACCAAGCGATCATACAGCACTACATCGGCCTGCTGCATTAAACGCAGTGCCTTAAACGTGAGCAAATCAGGGTCGCCAGGACCTGCGCCGACCAAGTAAACCTCGCCCTGAGCCACATTTTGCGCAGTGCTCATAGTATCAAGCAGCAACTGCTCAGCCTCTTGCTCACGACCAGCAAACACATGCTCAGCCACCTGCCCCTGAAAGGTATTCTCCCAAAACACCCGACGCGGCTGCACATCCGGTAGCAAAGCTCTCACCTGATCACGAAACTTAGCTGCCAATCCGGCTAAACGACCGTAACTGGCGGGTAATAAAGTTTCGATTTTGGCCCGCACTAAGCGCCCCAAAACCGGCGCATGCCCAGCTGTGGACACAGCAATCAGCAAAGGTGAGCGATCGACAATTGCAGGAAAGACAACACTGGACAACTGCGGTACACCTAATGCATACACTGGGATGCCACACTCCTGCGCTTGCCTGGCAATGCTGGCATTGAGTTCAGGTTGATCTGTGGTGGCCAGCACCAAGCAGCTTCCCTGCATATCGCTGGGCAAATATTCTCGCAGCACAGAGCGCCCTTGCTGAGCAGCCACCAGTGCTTGCAGCTCAGTACTTATATAAGGAGCCACCACCTGCAAAACAGCACCAGCTTCAAGCAATACGCGCGCTTTGCGCAGCGCCATTTCGCCGCCACCAACCAGCAGCACGGTACGCCCTTGCAGCTTATGAAATAAGGGTAAGCAATCCACAATAGCACCTGCCTGCACTCTGCAATACGTTGAGCGCCGTCATCCTCACTGCTTATTGCAGCGCTGTATAACAACACTATTGATAAGACCAGTTCACTACAGCCGTACTCGCATTACCCTGTCGGCAGTCAAGTTGCTCGGCAGGTGTCAGCTAGCACTACTGCCCATACATTTTGCATGGGCAGTAGTGCACCGATTGTTTAACGAATCACTTCTAGACCACCCATATATGGGCGCAATACCTCTGGCACGCTGATGCTGCCATCCGCTTGCTGGTTGTTTTCCAGTACAGCCACCAAGGTGCGGCCCACTGCTAAACCTGAACCATTGAGGGTATGCACCAACTCAGTTTTACCGGTTTCTGGATTACGGAAGCGGGCCTGCATACGGCGGGCTTGGAAGTCTGTGCAGTTGGAGCACGAAGAGATCTCACGGTATTTTTCTTGACTGGGCACCCACACTTCTAAGTCATAGGTTTTGCTCGCACCAAAGCCCATATCACCGGTGCACAGCGCCATTACCCGATACGGTAACTCCAGCGCTTGCAACACTTTCTCGGCATGGCCGGTCAGTTCTTCTAGCGCGGCAACCGAGGTTTGTGGATCAACAATCTGCACCAACTCGACTTTATCGAACTGGTGTTGACGGATCATTCCGCGCGTATCACGACCCGAAGCACCCGCCTCACTGCGGAAGCATGGGCTGTGGGCCACCATTTTTATGGGCAATTGCGCTGCATCTAAAATCTCACCTGCAACAGTGTTGGTCAGCGAAACCTCTGCAGTCGGGATCAAATACAGCGGCGTTTGTTCGTCACGCTCAATGCGGAATAAATCTTCAGAGAACTTCGGTAACTGCCCAGTGCCTTGCAGCGCAGACGCCTGCACCAAGTATGGCGTATAGGTTTCTTCATAGCCGTGCTCAGCCGTGTGCAAATCCAGCATAAACTGCGCTAAAGCCCGATGCAGACGTGCAATGCCACCACGCATCACCGCAAAGCGCGCACCAGATAACTTCGCTGCTGCCTCAAAGTCGAGGCCTTTGCTGCTTTCACCCAGCAACACATGATCTTGCACGGGGAAATCAAAAGTCCGTGGCGTACCCCAACTGCGCACTTCAACGTTATCGTCTTCATCCACACCCAGCGGTACAGACGCCTCTGGCAGGTTAGGAATATCCAAGGCAATAGCATCCAGCTCAGCCTGAAGGCTTTCCAGCTCACGCTTACCGGCATCCAAGTCACCGCCCAGCTGATCCACCTGCGCTAATAAAGGTGCAATATCTTCACCGCGTGCTTTTGCCTGACCAATCGATTTGGCACTTTTATTACGCTCAGCTTGCAACTGTTCAGTGCGGGTTTGCACAGTTTTACGCTGCGCTTCCAAAGCATCTAAACGCGCCACATCCAGCACATAACCGCGCGTGGCTAAACGATCAGCAATTTCTTGCGCTTGTGTACGTAACAATCTTGAGTCGAGCATAAAAGTATCCGCTTCTACAGAGTAAATTTAATCAGCGCCATGCCCAGCCAAGCGGCCAACAAACCGCCCAGCAAGCTGACGCCCACATAGAGTAAAGCCTGCATATGCTGCCCTTCATTGAAGATACGCAGCGCATCCAGTGAGAATGTCGAAAAAGTAGTAAAACCACCCAGCAGGCCAGTCATTAATAACAAAGGGCTTAACGCCGAAATATCAGGGCGCAATAAAAACCATGAAAAAGCGCAGCCAATAAAAAAACTGCCGACAATATTAACGAAAACTGTCGCAATATACAGGTGTTGCGGCCAAATATGCGCCACAGCAAAACCCACGCTATAGCGCAAGACGCTGCCAACTGCACCACCTAACGCTACCAGCAAAAAATTTATCATTGCGCTCCTCGGCGCTGGCGGGGACTGCGCTGATCTAGATTTTTCAGATGCTGCAGCTTCTCGCCAATTTTAATTTCTAGGCCGCGGGCCGGTGGCTGATAGTACTGACGCGGCGCCAGCTCTGCGGGAAAATAGTCTTCTCCAGCTGCATAGGCATCCGGCTCATCATGGGCGTAGCGATACTCTTCGCCATACCCCAGCTGCTGCATTAATTTAGTGGGGGCGTTACGCAAATGCACTGGTACTGCCAGTGAGCCAAAGCTCTGCGCATCTTGGCGTGCTGCTTTATAGGCCATATACACAGCGTTACTTTTTGGGGCGCAGGCTAAATACGTGATGGCCTGCGCCACCGCCAACTCCCCCTCAGGACTGCCCAAGCGCTGCTGCACATCCCAAGCAGACAAGCACAGCGTTAGCCCACGCGGATCAGCGTTGCCGATGTCTTCGCTGGCCATACGCACCACACGCCGCGCGATATACAAGGGATCACAACCGCCATCGAGCATACGCGTGTACCAATACAATGCTGCATCTGGATTGGAGCCGCGCACTGACTTATGCAAGGCAGAGATTTGATCGTAAAAAGCCTCGCCGCCTTTATCAAAGCGGCGCATGCTTTCGCCGAGAATATTGCCCAGCAAGTCCACATCTATACAGCCGCCATCTTCAACCAAGTCAGCGGCGTTTTCTAACAAATTCAATAAGCGTCGGCCATCGCCATCAGCAGCGCGAAACAACAACTCTTGCGCATCCGGCTCCACTCGCAATTGACGCTCACCCAGGCCCTTTGTTTCATTGAGCGCACGCTGCAATAACAGTTGTAACGCTGCATCATCCAGGCTTTGCAGGACATATACGCGCGCACGGGATAACAAAGCATTGTTTAGCTCAAAGGACGGATTTTCTGTGGTAGCACCAATAAAAATAAAGGTGCCGTCTTCCACATAGGGTAAGAAAGCGTCTTGCTGGCCTTTATTAAAACGGTGCACTTCATCGACAAACAAGATGGTGCGGCGACTGTACTGCGCCGCCTGTTGCTTAGCTTCTTGCACTGCTTCGCGAATTTCTTTGACCCCAGACAACACCGCCGACAGGGTAATAAAGTGCGCATCACTGACCTGCGCCAGCAAGCGGGCCAAAGTGGTTTTTCCTACTCCCGGTGGCCCCCAGAAAATCATTGAGTGTAAAGCCCCTTGCTGCAGGGCCTCACGCAGCGGCTTGCCAGCAGCCAAAATATGCTGCTGGCCGACATACTCATCCAGATTACTGGCACGCAAACGCGCAGCCAGTGGTTGGGCTATCGGCTCACTGCTAAACAGTTGCACTGCTACTCCTCAATAACATCAACGCCAGCCGGCGCTTCAAAAACAAATTCACTGGCGGCAATATCTTCATTTATTTTCACCCCCATAAATAAAATATTGGTGCGTTGGCCAACTGCATCTAGCAATTGCATATCGTTAATCACGCCATTGCGAAACGATAAGCGCAGGGTGTCAAACAAAGTGTCTTTCGCCGTTGGGGTTAAAATAAAGTCAATGACGGGGCCACCCTCTTTGTAGGTGATGGTAAAATTTTCACTGATTTGTGATACATCACCGGATAACAGCAAGGCTGGCGTATGGGTTAAACGCTGATCCATTTTTTGCACAGTTACTTGCAGCAAATCTGGGTCGTACAGCCAAACTTTCTCACCATTGGAGACTAACAGTTGTTCCAGCGGTGGATCCGTGTGCCAACGAAACAGACCAGGGCGCTGCAAGACCATTTGCCCAGAGGCTTCTTGCAGCTGAGTGCCGGTTGAGTCCAGCGTTAATTGAGAAAAAGTACCGCTAATGGTTTGGGTTTGACTCAATAGCTCACTGAGTTTATTGGCCGCGCGTTGTTGCTCACTGTCTTCAGCGTACGCAACAGGCAGCAGCACTGCAGCGCTAAGAACAACGCTGCCCAACAGGCTTACTAAGCTTTTATAGATTGTGCGCATAAAAATTCTCTTGATCTAACCTAAAATAGCAGCCTCAACCCAACTTAGGTTAAGGCCATTGTCTAGCTGTCATGCTCAATCGCGCACCGGCGGCGGTGCAATCACTTCCCGCGTGCCATTGTGCGCCGCAGCGGATACCACACCAGCCATTTCCATGGCTTCCACCATACGCGCAGCGCGGTTATAGCCTACTTTAAACTTACGCTGCACTGAAGAAATCGAGGCGCGACGGGTTTCCGTGACAAAGTTAACCGCTTCGTCATACAACGGATCATCTTCATCAACACTCTCGCGGCCACCTTCAAACCCACTGCCCGCCTCTTCTACACCAGCGAGGATATCCTCAATATAGTCAGGCGCGCCACGCAGTTTCCATGCATCGACTACTCGGTGTACCTCTTCGTCAGAGACAAAAGCACCATGCACACGAATCGGCAAACTGGTGCCCGGCGGTAAATACAACATGTCACCGTGCCCCAACAATTGCTCAGCACCGCCTTGGTCTAACACTGTGCGCGAGTCAATTTTACTGGACACTTGGAAGGCAATCCGCGTAGGAATATTGGCTTTAATTAAACCAGTTATCACATCCACCGAAGGACGCTGGGTAGCCAAAATCAAGTGAATCCCTGCTGCCCGTGCTTTTTGTGCAATCCGCGCAATCAGTTCTTCAACTTTTTTACCGACCACCATAATCATGTCAGCAAATTCGTCCACGACCACCACAATAGTTGGCAGCTTCTCCAGTAGCGGCGCTTCATCATCAATGTTTTCACGCTTGAACAGCGGATCTTCTAGCGGTGTACCTGCTTCTATACCGTCCTTAACTTTACGGTTAAAGCCCGCCAAATTACGCACCCCCATGGCCGACATGAGCTTGTAGCGGCGCTCCATTTCCGCCACGCACCAGCGCAAAGCATTGGCCGCTTCACTCATATCCGTGACTACGGGGCACAACAGGTGCGGAATACCTTCGTAAATCGACAACTCCAGCATTTTTGGGTCAATCATAATCAGTCGCGCTTCTTCCGGCGTGGCCTTAAACAGCACCGACAAAATCATCGCATTGACCCCAACCGACTTACCCGAGCCGGTGGTACCTGCCACCAACAAGTGGGGCATTTTCGCCAGATCAGCCATCACTGGCTGGCCACCGATATCATGCCCCAAAGCCACGGTTACAGGAGATTTAGACTCGGCAAACTCGGCTGTTTCTATCACTTCGGAAAAACGCACAATTTGTCGATCTTCGTTAGGCACCTCAATACCTACGGTAGTTTTACCGGGAATAACCTCAACCACACGAACACTGATCATTGCCATGGAGCGCGCTAAGTCTTTAGCTAAATTCGTGATGCGACTGACTTTAACCCCAGGCGCTAAAAGAATTTCAAAGCGCGTAACCACAGGACCTGGGTGCACCGATTCCACCTCGACCTCAACCCCAAACTCTCTGAGTTTAGCCTCCAGCAAGCGCGACATATCATGCAGGGATTCTTCTGAGTAACTGGGTTTCTTCTTTTCTGCTTTATCCAGCAAAGCCAGCGGCGGCAAGGTGCCAGCCAGTGCGTTATCAACCGCCTTGGCCGCCGGCTTGGCTTTTTCTAC